>Ga0334882_1000575_pt1 | contig 55534 bp, 44 predicted proteins | sample GraSluR1_MG_5_FD_207226 | JGI IMG/M metagenome (GOLD analysis project Ga0334882, IMG submission 207226) | Sludge microbial communities from methane-producing bioreactor in Wageningen University, Netherlands - Granular Sludge_15_04-R1 | ecosystem: Engineered > Bioreactor > Anaerobic >... | reverse complement strand
GTGGTCAGTCTTTCCGGAGAGTTTACAAAATCCCAGCCGAAGCGTCCCTTGACACATAGAGCACCTCTATTGACCGGGCTCCATTCTGCATCACGGTTGGAGGTCACACCGACAATTTTGTCATTCTTAACATTCAATTCCAATGTGCATCCGGTTCCGCAATAGGTACAGGTGGTCATTACTTTCTCATTCTGCGCCGGTTTCCCTTGGCCAGCGGCGATCTTGCTGGTCAAAGCCCCTACCGGGCATACCATTACGCACTGACCGCAGAATACACAGGGAGAATCGGCCAGTTCCCCGTCAAAGGCAGTGGCGATCCGGGCATGATGTCCCCGGTCCATAACGTTGATGGCCCGGGCTCCGGTAATCTCTTCACAAGCCCGTACACAGCGGGTGCACATGATGCATTTATCATAATCCCTCTCAATAAAGGGGTTGGAGTCGTCTTTAAACAGGTTGTGGACCTTGCCGGCAAAACGGGATTCAGTAACCCCGTAACGGTAGCAGTAATCCTGCAGATTACATTCTCCGTCTTTTTCGCAGGTATGGCAGGTCAGTTTATGCCGGGCCAGCATCAGTTCCAGTACTACTTTCCTGGCTTCGATGACGTCCGGGCTTTCGGTTTCTATAACCATTCCGTTCTGAGCCGGAGTTACACAACTGGCCACCAGGTTGCGCCATCCCTGGGGCTGCACTACGCACATCCGGCAGGAACCGGCCAGTTTTAGATCCGGGTCGTAACAAAAGGTGGGTATATCAGCTCCCGCCTGACGGCAGGCATCCAACAACATAGTGCCTTGAGGCACCTCTATCTCTTTGCCATTTATGGTCAACTTTATATCCATGCTTTTCCCTCCTCTCTATCTACATTAGTTTTCTCAGGTATTCATACTCAAAATGCTCCAGGGTTGAAGTAATTGGAATCGGAGCTGCCTGACCCAGGCCGCATAGCGATGCTTTCTGCATGACCCTGGCCAGCACTTGTAGATTCTCCATGTCTTGCAGGCTTCCTTTGCCATTATTTATCTTTTCCATAATCTCCTTGCAGCGGAAGCTGCCTTCCCGGCAGGGGGTACACTGTCCGCAGGATTCGTGTTCGAAGAACTTGGCGATCCGGTTTACGGTGTCTACTATGTCTCTGCTCTCATCCATGACGAAAACCGCTCCGGACCCCAGGGCTGCTCCGATGGCACCCATGGAATCAAAGTCTATGGGGGTGTTTAGGTTCTGGGGCGGGATAAAGGCTCCCGAGGTTCCTCCTACCTGCACTGCTTTCAGTTTCTTGCCCCCTTTGACTCCTCCGCCCAGTTCATATATTACATCTCTGAGCAGATAGTCGGTGGGTACTTCAAAATAGGTGGCATTTTCAACGTCTCCAGTAAGGGTAAGCACCTTGGTTCCGGGATAACTCTTGGCTCCGATGCCGGCAAACCATTCTGCTCCATTGGTCAGAATATAGGGCAGGCAGGCAAAGGTTTCTACGTTGTTTACTACCGTAGGCATACGCCATAGTCCTTCTACTCCCGGAAACGGGGGCTTAAATCTTGGCTCTCCCCGGTGACCTTCTATGGATTCGATAAGAGCCGTCTCTTCGCCGCATACATAGGCGCCGGCCCCCATTCTTACCTCTATGTTGAATTCACCTAGAGCTCCTGATTCTTTTGCATTCCCAATCGCATTCTTTAACATCTCTACTACAAAGGGATACTCTCCTCGACAATATATATATCCCTGATTGGAACTGATGGCGTGACCGCATATGGCCATCCCTTCCAGAAGAGCCTGAGCATTCTTCTGTGCTATTATTCTGTCTTTATAGGTTCCCGGTTCTCCTTCGTCAAAGTTGCATACTACATACTTGGTTTCCGGGTACTGGGGTACAAAACTCCATTTCATACCGGCGTTGAATCCTGCGCCGCCCCGGCCTCTGAGTCCGGATTTTTTTACTTCTTCGCTTAAATCCTTGGGATTCATGCTGCGGGCTTTTTCCAGGCCTTTATATCCGCCTACCTGGATATAGTCGGCTGCGCTCTCAGGATTAATCTTATCGGCATGTTCCAGTAATACACGATATTCTTGGGCCACAATTTCCCCTCCCTTCTGCTTTATTTGCATCCTGCCAGTATCTGCGGCACCATTTCCGGCTTCACATTAAATACTGGTTCGCTGTTAATGGTTACCACCGGGGTGGCCTGACACTGACCGACACACTCGGTCAATTCCAGGGTAAATTTTCCATCGGCGGTGGTTTCTCCTGCCTTGATCCCCAAGTTGGCTTCCAGAGTTTTTAATACTTCATCCGCTCCTGCTACATGACAGGGAGCGCTTTCGCACATGCGAATGATGTATTTGCCCCGCTTTTCTACCGAGAGATAGGAGTAGAAGGTCGCTACCCCAAAAGCCTGGGCTTCTGATACTTTGAACACTCTGGCGGCTTCCCTCAGGGCTTCTTGCGGAATGTAGTTGTATTCCTTCTGAATGGCATGATAAGCTTCGATGATTCCTCCCGGCTTATCCTTGCAGCTGACGATAATATCCATATAATTGGCCACTTCACACCCTCCTTTCAGGCTTTTCGCCTTAATTTTCAAAGGCAATCCGACAACAAACAGAAAATCATAAGCATATACCCGCGGTAATAATCTATCCAACGATATCAGCAACATTTAGCTATATTGCCTGTTTAACGTTTGAATAAATCATGCCGCGGGCCTAAGCTCATTTTTAATCCAGTCATTTAATAATATCGGGTAAGCTTTTTAACCTTTTGCAGCTTTTTCAGCTTTGGCTGCAGGAGCAGACGGCCTCATAAAAGTATACCAGTAAAGGGTTCCTACAAAGAAAGCTCCGCCTACAATATTACCCAGAGTAGCCGGAATCAGGTTCGCAGATATGAAATTACCATAACTGAAAAACGATGCTACCTCTGCAGCTGACATACCAAATTCGGCAGCTACCAGATCGGGTGCACCGGCAGCAATGGTGATTCCCATAGGAATAAAGAACATGTTGGCAACACAATGCTCGAAACCACTGGATACGAAAGCCATGATGGGGAAGAATATTCCAAATATTTTTCCTGCCACATCTTTAGCAGCGATTCCCAGCCATACAGCCAGGCAGACCAGCCAGTTACAGCAGATGGCCCGGAAGAAACAAGCACTCCAGGTGAGTGACATTTTTCCCTTGGCAATAGCCAGCGCTTTAACCCCATGAGCAGCCAGGGCCGATTCAGACCCCCAGAATCCGCCATAGTAAATGATATAAACTAAAAGAACAGATCCGACAAAGTTAGCGGTCCAAACTACAACCCAGTTGTACAGGAGTCCGCCCCAACCAGCCTGTCCATTCATGGCTGATATCCAGCAAGCCATGTTGTTGCCGGTAAAGAGCTCTGCTCCAGCTATAACAACCAACATCAGGCCAACGGAGAAGGTGGCGCCAAACAGGAATTGCCCCCCCGAGGTGCCGGCACCTTCCATGGATCCGATCTTGGTAGCCAGGTTGGCTCCAAAACCGATATAAACTCCGGCCAGTATCCCTAAGACAAAGAGTTTGCCAAATGCCATTTCAGCCTTGGCTTTACCAGCATTACATGCTGCTGCAGCTATTTCTGCAGGTGCTAAGAAGTTCATCCTTATCTTCACTCTCCCCTAATCATATTAGTCAGATTATTGCTGAGAAAACTACTGCCGACTCCTATCCCCCCCTTCTAAATTCTTCTGTACTAACCAGCAATACCTGTCCACTTAACTAAACTTATTGTATAACATATGTGCAAAAAAACGTCATTTTAGACTTAACTTTCGATATTTCGCTTATTTTCGGCATTGTTATTTTCTTCGCATACCAACTATACTGCTAATTGGTAATGGCGGAATATTATTCCCCTCTTTAGTCAGTATGCTTCCAAAACCCATAACATGACAGCTAATTGTTTGATACAAGCCTGTGTACCACTGTGCTCTATTTTTTTTTCTAATATATTTAATAACTTATTTCTTAATTCTATCATAAAATAGAATATCCCAAAAAGATGCTTTCAACCTTGAGGGAACGGTTTTTATTACGTACCAGTAATTGTTTCTCGGGATAAAATGCTGCTATTGTCGTAAACCATCAATAAATGAAAAGGTAAATCACTCATCGGGGGTATATTATTGGTCAAATATGTGAATTTGGGAAGCAGGATCTTATATGCCGGATGCGAAGGTACTGACGTTGAATTGCTTCAAAACCTGCTCAAAGCACTGCCGGATGAAATTGGGTCGCCCATCTCCGAGCTTGGATTCTTTGGTCCGGAAACCAAACTGGCAGTCAATAAGTTCCAGAACTATTTTCATTTAAAGGTTGATGGAATAGTTGGAAAAAACACCTTTTTATTCCTCGGAGTTCCTACCGGCCCATACCTCCCGCCCGGTGCAGCCCTCTTTGGAGCCAGAGTTATGCTGTCGGGCAGTTATGGATATGATGTGGGGGTATTGCAAAATCGCCTGGCTACTACTGCACAGAAGTTCGCTGAAGCACTGGGAATTCCAGCTACCAAATATTTTGACCGCAAAACTGAAAATGCGGTTAAGCTGTTTCAGCGTGACGTGCATCTGAACCCTGATGGCGTGGCTGGCCCCAGGACTGTATATCAGATTTATAACTATGCCGGTATGGGCGGAAGATATTTACAGCGAGGTTGCTGGGATAGGAATGGAGGGTATGACGTGTACTGGCTGCAGAGAAGTCTTCAAATCATGGGATACTACCCTGGAAAGCTGGATGGATACTTCGGCCCCCTTACTCAAAAGGCGGTTATGAATCTCCAGACTACCGTCTTACTCAAAGCCGATGGCATAGTAGGGGCCAAAACCTATTTCCATCTGGCTGCTTACTAAAGAATTTTCGTACGCTCATGAATTGTACAAATATATCTTGCTTATTGCTCAAGGCAGGTCGAAGGATACAAAAAAGGTGGTCCCATTCTGGTCTGTTTCCAGTTGGATACTGGCCCCGTGCCGGGCCGCTATGCTATAACATACCGACAATCCCAGACCGGTACCCTTCTCTTTGGTAGTAAAAAAGGGAACTCCGATTTTATCCATAATTTCTTTCGGTATACCTCCTCCTTCGTCCTTTACCGCCAGTATGATTTTATCATCTTCGATACTGGTGCCTATTACCAGCTTTTGCCCTGGGGACATGGCTTCCAGTCCGTTCCTGGCCATATTGCATAATAATTGGCGAATTTCCTTTTCATCCAGCATCAAGTCCGGAACGGTGTTCAATTCCAGTTCCAGCCCCTTGTCCTGGGATGCCGCATCTACCCTGATCAAGGGAGCAACCGTCAGAATTATGGAGTTAAGATTCCTTGATTGCAGGTTTACATTTTTATGGCGGGCCATGGTTAAAAACTCGGTAATAATATGGTTGGCACAATCCAGTTCCTCTATCATCAAGTTAAAATATTCTCCGTATAGTTCAAAATTCTGGTTGTCTTTCAGCAGTTGCAGAAATCCTCTGACACTGGTCATGGGATTACGCACTTCATGTCCGATGCTGGCCGCCATTTCCCCCACCAGGTTAAGCTGATCCAGCCTGGACAGTTCTTTCTCCATTTTCTTTTTTTCGCTTATGTCATTGGTAATGATTATCATACAGCGGGTACCGTCAAATTCCCACAATTCGGCCGATACCAGAGCAATTATCTCCCTGCCGTTTTTTGCCCGCAAAGTATACTCCTTGTTTCGCACCGAGCCAGACCTTTCAAGTATCTCCACCAGCTCCTGCCTGTCTTCGGAGTTGGCCCAAATCCCCAGTTCCAACGCTGTATGCCCCACTATTTCATCATAGGTTCTCCCTATGGTCTTGCACATTTGATCATTAACATCCAGGAATCTGCCTTCATCGATAGTAGAGATAGCCAACTCATTGGGGCAGGCTCTCAGAATGGAAAGATATCTCCTTTCCGATTGCAACAGTACATGTTCCATCCTTTTCCTCTCGGTGATATCCATAAACGATACTACCACTGCCTGGTTTTCATGGATAACTGCCACCGTGAGAAAGATGTTTTTTATATTGCCCCAGCGATCGCGCAGGTGAAATTCATAATTATCAGGCACTGAATCCTTATTAATCTGCCGCCTGAAGTGAAAGCTGACCATCCGATCCAGGTCCCGCTGATCAATAAACTGAGTCCATTTCATCTTGTGCTCAATCTCTTCTCGTCTATAGCCGGACAGTTTCTCAAATTCGCTGTTAACCAGTATTATTTTCATATCAAATTTATAGATCATCATAGCCGTACCGGTAGCCTCAAAAACTGCTCGATAATAGGCTTCCGATTCCTTCAGGGCTCGCTCCATCTGCAAAAATTCCGATATATCTTGACCAACTGCCTGTAGTTCAATAATGCTGCCGCTCTCATTAAATATGGCCCGGGTCTTCCACTCCTGCCATCCTATACTGCCGTCAGCTTTGATAATCCTCCAGGGGAACACAACTTCAGGCTTATTCTGATTAACACTCAAAAACAATGACCGGACGGCATCCCGGTCTGCCTCAAAGATAAGATCCACAAAACTGGTTCCTAGTATCTCTTCATGGCTCTTTTGGAAAAACCTGCAGAAAGCATTATTAACAAAGGTTAGAATCCCTCCCGGAGTACAGCATATAACCAGTTCACTTCCGGCGTTAACCATGTTATAATAGCGCTCTTGAGCAAGGCGAAGCTGTTTTTGCAGCTCAGTCAAATAATATTCAGATATAACCCCGGCTTCAGCCTGGGTTTCCCCTTCAGTGGATGGGGCCCGCACTAATTCGTTTTTCTTACCGGTGTTTAAATGTTCGCAGTCTATGGTTTCCTGCTTCATGGCGCCTTGTCTGGCCTGCATATTATCCTTCTCCCAATCAATTAATCTCTAGTCGGATATCACCTTTAAGCATCGGAAGAAACTGCTCAACAGTATACAGTAAACTATTGTACTGTAGGATTTTGACAAGGCGGCCCTGATAACCTTCGGGAAATTTACTACTTTTTGTCAGATAAAACCTATATTTTCGTTCATAATTCGACTTTTACATCTCTAAATGTTTATGAGCAAAAATCCGGGCTTTATTACTTTATCAGGATGAATAATCCAGTTGCCTGGAGCAACCGGATTATTCATCAGCCATTATTTCAACGTATTTATCTGCCTGTTTTAACCGCCGATTTCAATAATGTCAATAGTCATAGCCAGCATATCAATCAGCAGCAATTTTTGGCGTAATATACTCCCTTTGTCAAGCAATATTTTTATTACTTCAGCTACCTGCAAGCTCGCTGTCACAGCAGCGGTAAAGACCAGTACACTGCGGTCATCCGGTCTGTAGTTTTTCTTCCCTTTATATATTTTTTCCAAGGTCGTTTCACCCGGAAATTGACTAGTCACTTGACCATACCAGTTGCTTACCGCCCCATGCACCAGCGGGATACCCAGTTTCCGGCAGGAGTCGCTGAGCTCCAAACGAGCCGGCACGTTATCCAGGGCATCAATCACCACCTGCTGCTGTTCCAAAATGTCAATTTCATCTCCAGTAAATCTGCGATATATGCCATTAAAAGTTATCCCCGGGTTAATTCTCCTGACCTGTCGGGCGGCAGCCTCTATTTTGGAACTGCCGATAAGCCTGGTCGCCGACATAAGCTGACGGTTAAGGTTGTGTTCCTGGAAATAATCATAGTCCCAGGCGCTGATTTCTCCTATACCCAGACGGGCAAGTTCCTCAATAATGAACCCTCCCAGACCGCCGCACCCTACAACACTAACCTTGGCATGCAAAAGACGCTGCTGATCCTGGAGGCTGATGGCTCCCAGGTTTCGTTGATAACGCAGGGGGACCACTCCCTGAGATAATGCCGCATCTTCAACTTCCTGCAGTGAACAGCCTGTCTTTCCGGCAATATCAAGCTCGTCAGATAGAGAAAAGGCCAGACTATATCGGTAATCGTTGATCAGTTCCAATAGTCCCTTCTCCATATCAGCCACCTGCCAGCGGAGGGAAGATAGCCAGCGTGTCTCCATCCATTAGCTGGCTGTCAAAACTGGCGCGTTTCCCGTTTATCATGATTATTCCAATTTCCATTTCCTTTCTTGATATGGTAAGCTTTTCCATAATCTCCTGCACTGTACAATTATCATCCAGCTCCATTGGACTGACTCTAAAACGTCCCTCTCGCAGATATGCAAATAGTTTGACCGTGACTAACATCTCTCTCCACCTCCCGCCGTCTTACCGTAATCTCACCTGAAATCCTTTATCCTCCGTGCTGCCATTTTCTGCCGGCAATTCTGGCAATAATGCAGCATATCGCTGTAATTTCCTTTGGAATCGACAAAATTAATCTGTTCTTCGGTAGCAAAAGGCTGCCCGCAGTGCTTGCAGTTTAACAGTTTAAACTCCTTGTTCCAAATAATTCGAACCCCATCCCGCTCCATCACTTCAATGGCTTGAGTAGGACATATGGCTGCACATGCAGCACAGCCCAGACAGGTCTGTGCTGCTTCATCATACGGTGTAGCTACCTTCTTGTCGGTACCCCGCATAATGAGTGAAATAGCACTGCTGCCCATTTCTTCACAGGCTAAAACGCACAGGTTGCAGAGTATGCACTTCTCCCCCGGATTATCCTGCAGCAGGTTTTCCTGACACCCATATTCACAGTACATGGATTGCAACAGACTGCTGGCCGGTGCTTGTTTATACAATAGCATTACTATATTCTTTCTCATCTGTTCTATCCTGAGGCTGGAAGTCCGCACCTTAATTTGAGCAGTAATAGGATAGGTACAGGAGGTCACTATTCTCTTAACACCTTGGTATTCCACTTCTACCAGGCAAAGCCGACATCTTCCCTGACCCTGACCTGCAAAATTTTCATGGTAACAAAGGGTGGGAATATGGATTCCGGCTCTCCTGGCCGCGCTGAGAATAGTCTCCCCGCTGCTTGCCTTTACTTCCTGCCCATCTATTAGTATTATCATTTTCCCACCTCCTGGTTTATGACTACCGCATCAAACCTGCAGCTGTCAACACATGACCCGCATTTGATACATTTGGTGCTGTCAATGCTGTGCACTGCTTTACTTTCTCCAATTATGCAATCCGCCGGACAACTTTTTTTACACAAACCACAACCGGTGCATTTTATCGGGTCAATGGAAAATCTGGTCAAATCACGGCAAATCCCAGCGGGACAAAGATGATCTTCAATATGGGCCAGATACTCCTCCCTAAAATACCTTAGAGTGGATAATACAGGATTAGGAGCCGTCTTACCCAGGCCACACAAAGAGACTTCCTGCACCGTCTCAGCTAGATTCTCCAACAACTCCAGGTCGCCTGACCGCCCCTTGCCCTCACATATTCTGGACAATATCTCCAACATGTGCCTGATGCCTTCCCGACAGGGAACACACTTCCCGCAAGATTCACCAGCCAGGAAGTTCAGATAATAACGCGCTACTTCCACCATACAGGTGCGTTCATCCATTACAATCAGGCCGCCCGAACCCATCATGGAACCTGCTGCAGCAAGGGAATCAAAATCCAGCTCGAGATCCAGCAATTCTGCCGGAATACACCCTCCGGAAGGACCTCCGGTCTGAACCGCCTTAAACTTCCTGCCACGTAAAATGCCGCCGCCTATCTCAAAAATCACTTCTCTTAATGTAGTTCCCATAGGAACTTCAACCAGACCGGTATTTACAACTTTCCCCACCAGGGAAAAGACTTTGGTGCCCTTGCTGTTCTCAGTTCCCACACTGGCAAATTGTTCAGCCCCCTGGCCGATAATGACCGGGATATTGGCCCAGGTCTCCACATTATTGATGACCGTGGGACATCCCCATAAACCCTTTTCACTGGGAAAGTAGTACTTGTCCCGAGGTTCACCTACGTTGCCCTCGATAGAGGCAATCAATGCCGTTTCTTCCCCACAGACAAATGCTCCACCGCCCCTAACAATTTCAATATCAAAGGCGAAGTCCCTGCCCATGATATTCCGCCCCAATAAAGATCTATCCCGGGCGTCCTGTATGGCCCGGGCCAGATTTTCAACCGCCAGGCTGTATTCATCCCGCACATAGATATATCCGGCCGAAGCCCCAACCGCCAGCGCGCAGATAAGCATGCCCTCTATTATCGTATGCGGGTCTCCTTCCATAATACTGCGATCCATAAATGCTCCAGGGTCGCCTTCGTCACCATTGCATATTATATATCGCCTGCTTGCCTCCTGCTCAAAGCAGTTCATCCACTTTAAGCCGGTTGGAAAACCTCCTCCGCCTCTTCCCCGCAAACCAGATTTTATTACTTCATTGATAATATCCCGGGGAAGCATGGAAAAAGCCTTATTAAGAGCCTGGTAACCTTCCCGCTCCATATAGTCGCTTATGGAAGCCGGATCAATTTCACCAATATTTCGTAAGGCTACCTTTTTCTGCTTACGGTAGAAATTCAACTCATGGTGAGATTTGATTCTCTTTTTACTAAGCGGATCGCGATAGAGCAGTTTCTCCACTATTTCATGCTCAAGAATGGTCTTCTGTATGATTGTCGAAACATCACCGGGTTTTACCAGGCAGTAAGTAATGTCATCCGGCAATATCTTCACCAGAGGCCCCTGCTCACACCATCCATTGCATCCGGTAGCCTTGGTTGAGACCAGTGCTTCAACCCCCTCCACGGATTCGAGCTGACTCTTAAATGCTTCAAAGACCTGCTTGCTTCCGCTGGCCAGGCACCCGGTACCGCAACATACCAGCACCTGCCTGCCGTCATTATGCTTATTCTGCATCATCTGCTCCCTCCCTGTACCCTTTTATGATTTCCAGGATGCCAGATGAACTCACCTTGGGATGAACTGTCTCATTCACCATCATTACCGGGGCAATAGCACAGGCTCCCAGGCAGTTAACTGTCTCCAGGGAAAACATTCCGTCCGGGGTGGTCTCACCCGGCCTTATAGCCAAGCTGCTGTAAATCTGATCGATCAGTACGGAAGAATTTTTTATATGACAGGCCGTCCCATCACAGACTTTAATGTTATAACGTCCTTTAGGAATTAAACTAAAGGCCTTATAGAAAGTAGCTATCGAGTATACCCGGCTGAACGGCTCCCCTGTGTAATCGGCTATACTGAGCAGGGCTTGGCGCGGCAAGTAATTATATGTCTTTTGAATATCCTGCATGACCGCCAGAATAAAGCGTTTTTCCGGGGGGTAGGCTTGAATAATAGTTCTAATTTCACCTTCTGCATGTATTGCATCTTCGGCCATTGGGGTCTCCCTCCTTTGAAAAGGCTGGCTGCCTCTCCGGTGGAGCCGCAGCCAGCCAGACCATTTCTATATGGATATACCCAGTTGGGCTAGTTTCTCTTCGGTGGGAATTCCTTTATCGTCCCACCCGCGCAGATCATAATATTCAGGTAACATTTTGTCCAGTTCCACCACCCGCCCTTTATGCGGTCCGGCGGGCATAGGCTCCTCCAGCAGTCTCCTGGGCAGTACATCATCATCCTTGCTGAACCCGGCCTGCAAATTGAACATGCGTTCCAGATTCCAGATGCGTTCTCCCGCCAGCAGGAATTCCTCGTCGCTCATGGCAACTCCAGTCGCTGCCCGCAACTGTTCTGATATCTCGGGCAGGCCCAGAGCAAAGGTAATGAACAAACACAGCCCGGCTGAATCAACCAGAGCAGTCAAATCCTGGAATATTTTCAGCAAATCCGGTTTCCCTTCCGTTGCATCAGGATCCACAACTACCGGAATCCCCAGTACCTCGGGTGAAGTCATATACCCTCTGACATGGCAGCCGCCTCGATTGGAAGTAGCATAATTGAGCCCAATCCCCTGCTGCCCGCGAGGATCGTAGGCAGGCAGTTCCTGTTTTTTAACCGTCATGGAAAACTCCGGATGTCCATAACTTTCCGCCAAACGATAGGATCCTTCAGCCAGCTGGTTGCCAAATCCTTCCCGGCAGGCGGTCTTTTTCACCATATCAACCAGCAAGTCAGGATCTGACCATCTAAATTCCATTCCAGTATCTTCCTGGGGAATTAATCCCTTCTCTGCCATTTCAATGGCACAGCTCAGGGTGCCTCCCATGGTTATTGGGTCCAAACCCAACTGGTTACAGAGAAAATTAGCCTTGGAAATAGCTTCAAAGTCAGCTACAGCCAAATTTGCCCCCATAGCCCAGGTGGCCTCGTATTCCGGACCTTCACCCAAACCTTTGTATTTACCCTGTTTTATTCTGGTTACCCTTCCGCACCCAATGGAACAGCCAAAACATCCTTTGTTTCTGACCAGGTAATTCTCAGCCTGATACTCTCCGGATATCTTCTCAGCCTCGGCAAATATGGCGGCTTCACTAAAATTCTTTACCGGTAATCCACCGTGTTCATTCAGAATATTAACTAAAATATTGGTGCCATAAGCCTTCAGACCTGCTCCGGTTACCGGGTGAGCCTGCAGTTTGCTCCGAGCATCCATGATAGCTTTTAAAAAGCGATCATTGTCAGCCACTTTCAAACCCTTGCTTCCTCGTACTGCAATAGCTTTCAGGTTTTTGGCCCCCATGACCGCCCCCGCCCCGGAACGCCCGGCCGCACGATTGTATTCATTCATTATGCAGGCAAATTTGACCAGGTTTTCCCCTGCGGGTCCGATACAGGCTACCTTTGCTTCGTCATCAGTAACTTCCTTTATCATGTCGGTGGTATCAACCGTATCCTTGCCCCATAATTCGGAAGCATCCCGAATCTCGGCCTGATCATTGCAGATCCATAGATATACCGGGGCCGGGGCCTTCCCTTCAATAATAAAACCATCGTATCCAGCATACTTTATTTCCGGGCCAAAACTGCCGCCGGAATTGGAAGCAGCAATAGTCCCATTGAGAACTCCTTTGGTTACCACATTGTACCTGCCCCCTGAAGAAGCAATGGTCCCGGTCAGCGGCCCGGCCATAAATATGATTTTATTTTCTGCACTCAGTGGTTCCACTAGGGGGTCAACCTCATCAACGAACAATTTGGTGCCCAAACCCCGGGCCCCAATATAATCCTGCAAGTCTTCCTTGTTTAAATTCTCCGTCTTAATGGTACTGTCGCTCAAATTAACTCTTAAAACCTTTCCTGTCCATCCGTACATAGCTTAACCCACCTCCTCATAAACCGCTTTGAATTTTACGGCATAGGTTTTGCGCTTATTCAAGTTAGCCTGAGTCGGTTCCTGGTAAGTTAAAGCCCCGGAAGCACAAAGATTGACGCACATGGGATCGCCCTTACAAAGATCGCACTTGGCTATTATATCTTTGATCGGATCATAAATAGCAGCACCAAAAGGACAGGCAATCGTACACATTTTACACCTTAAGCATTTATCATGATTTACTTCCATGGCACCGGTGCTTTCACTGCGGGCTATGGCTCCTACCGGGCACACCTCCATACATGCCGCTACACTGCACTGCTGACATACAATAGGCACCGAAAAACCTGCCTTATCAAAATTGAACACAGTAATCCTGGAACGGGTCGGATCGAATTCCTGTACATGTACGAAAGAGCAAATCAACTCACAGGTTCGACATCCTGTACATTTTTCCGGCTGAACAATTAATTCTTTGTGCATACCTGCCTGGTTCCATAATTTGAAACCAGTTATTCACCTCCTTGCTTTTTTTGCGGAAAAAACAACCAAACACTTCGTCCCGCTGCAACATCTGTTGCATAAGATTAAAGCAAATTTCATGCCAACCTTAAAATGCATACAAAAAAGGCCCCTCAAACGGGAGCCCAGAGTAAAAACCATTATGTTTGCTATATTTACTCCTGGAAAATATACATATTATGGTTATTATAAACTCAATAAGTGTTACATGCCTGTGCAGTTAATTCACGCCATAGTTACACTTCTGTAACAGTTACTTGGTGATTATTTAGATATTCCGTACTGTCTCATCTTCCTGTATACTGTATTGCGTGAGAAACCCATTTCCCTGGCCACCCGGCTTATGTTTCCTCCACAGCGGCTAATAACTTCCATCATTTGCTGCTTTTCCTGGTCTTCCCGAGCCTTTCTCCCCCTTGCTCTTTCCCTTTCCAGATTTAGACTGTCCAGCCCCCGCAAACGCCCTTTATGATCATGGGGCAATTCTTCCCCAGCATTAACTGCCGACTGGCAGACTTCAGCCGGCAAGTCTTGAACTTCCAATCTCTTGCCACTGGCCATACACACCATTCTCTCCACTATGTTTTCCAGCTCCCGCACGTTTCCAGGCCAGTGATAATCTGCCAGTGCGCTGACGATGGCCGGATTAACGTCGTCTATTTCAACCCCCTGACGCTGACAGATCTGCTTCACGAAATAATCAAACAGCTGCGGTACATCTTCAGGATGATGCCTGAGAGGAGGCAGATTGATTTTCAAAACATTCAGCCGGTAAAACAAGTCTCGCCGAAAGTCCCCTCGTTCCACCGCTTCATGCAAGTTTTTATTGCTGGCACAAATTATGCGAACATCCACTGGTATAACCCGATTATCCCCGATCCTGATTATGGCTTTCTCCTGAATAGCCCTTAGAAGGGCACCTTGCTTGCCGTAGGTCATGTCTCCAATTTCGTCCAGGAATAGCGTTCCGCCACTAGCCAGTTCAAACTTCCCAGGTCTCCCTCCCCGGTGGGCACCGGTAAATGCACCTTCAACGTAGCCGAATAATTCGCTGCCCAGTAATTCCCTGGGTATAGCAGCACAGTTAAGGGCCACAAAGGGACCGTTGCAGCGATTACTCCGATTGTGTATGGCCTGAGCAAATACTTCTTTTCCGGTTCCGCTCTCCCCCTGCAAAAGAACATTATGATCATTTAAAGCAGCCAACATGCCAATTCTGACGGCTTCAATTATTTCCGGGCTGCTCCCTATGATATCGTCAAAGGTAAATCTCGCATGGGCCCCGCTAAAGCGATTTACCAAATTCCTTATTTTGGTTATGGGGCTTAGCAATAAGACCCCGCCGTTAAGTTTACCCTCATTATCCGTAATAGCTTTGCCTGAAGCAAAGCAATGTATTTGACGCCCATCCCAGCTTGCCTGTATCTCGATATCCGCGCAGGGTGCTCCGCTCATCAGCATTTCCTTAATTTCAGATACTTCTTTAAATATCTCTTTCAGGTATACTCCCTCCAGATCCTCGGCAGGTCTTTTGAAAATGCGTTCTGCTCCCGGATTTACCTGTTCAATCAGCCCCCAGCGATTGATAATTACCACCCCTTCAGACATGGTGTGGAAAATACTGTGCAGACGATTATTTATCAGTATTAATTCCCGGTTTTGCTGTTGTATCTGCATCTGCTCCTCAATAGCCTCAACCGCAGCCACTACCATTCCCAGGGTATGCTGATGACTGGCCCGCGAAGGGCCGGAAATCTGCAAAACTCCTACCAGCTGATGGCTATTATCAAATATCGGGGCTGCTGAGCAGGTCCATTCGTGTACCACCTGGCAATAATGCTCGGCTCCGGATACCTGTATCGGCGCTCTTAGCACCAGCGCAGTTCCGACACCATTAGTCCCAGTCACTTCTTCCACCCAGCGGCTTCCTTTAACCAGATTGATTTCTTTTCCTTTCACTACAGTGTCACTGGCTCCATACATCTCCAGTATATAGCCTTCTTCATCCGCCAATATTACAACAAATCCGGTACCAGTAACGAATTCATACAACTTCTGCATAAAGGGAATTGCTATATCCATCAGGGTTTTCTTCTGGCGAAGACGTTGGTTCAATTCTTGCTCATGCAATTTTATCCCTTTAATTATGGAATATGGATCTACTCCAGCTTCCTTGCACCGGTGCCATGATTGAGCAATTTCCCTGCGCACCAAACCGGAATCCAACTCCCCTTTAGAGGAAAATGCCTGCCAGGCTCTGGCTATATCTTCATGAGTATCGCTGAATAATTCCATTTGTTTTCACCTGCTTTCAGCGGTTATTTGAATATTTCTGCCTGGTATTATGATCTGCGGAATTGATCTTTTTCATAATAATTATAATCCATTAAGAGCTTATGGTGCACACCATATTGGAGCCGGCACCAAGCACCAAAACCGTCTTTCACCTTCCCTTTTAAGCAGGGAAAAGAGGCGTCCTATGCCCGTTAACCCTCAAGATATACGTATCAGGGTTTTCCAGTATTAATTTATAATTGTCAGAATACTTATATTGTTTTTTTAAATCTTGACAAAATACGTGTTATTTCCCGAAACTATACCGGTATGACATGTTAAAATACAGGTATCTTGAGGAATAAGGGTGGATTTATGAATGATCCCCGGATAGCAGTAACTTCCTTAACAGATCAATTACTTACATCGCTGCCAAATTCAGCCGAAGAGCTACAGATACAGCTAAGCGTTCTGGCCCATCTTCATCAGCCTTTGATAGTATTGGACAATGAAGAACGTATAATGATGTGGAACCAGCAGGCCGAAGAATTATACGGATATGCCCACCATCAAGCAGTCGGGCGCAAGCTGGATGAAGTCCATAAATATTCCTGGATTAAACCCGCTGATTATTCAGGATATATAAAATCTCTCGGCGAACAGGGTTCCTGGCGGGGGCAGAATCTCCATGTAACCAAGGATGGAAATCAAGTATACGTCGAGATGTCGGTAAGCCTCCTGAAGAATTCCCTGGGACAAAAGCAGGGGGTAATCTTCCTGCTTAAAGATATCAGCTCTTACACTCGGACCATTAACGAGATGAAGTTAAGCAATGCCTATTATCTGGCTATCATAGAAGAACAGTCGGAAATGGTTTGCCGTTTCCTGCCCGATTTTACTCTCACTTTTGCCAATCAGGCTTTTATTTCCTCACTGGGATTACAACAAGATTCGGTAATAAACAGCAGTCTGCTGGATTTTGTTTCCCCCAGCCACGGTGCCGACCTCCAGGATAATCTGAAACTCCTGAGTCCTGAGACGCCAATATCTGTGCAGGAGGAAGAAATGAGCCTGGCAGACAATAACATACACTGGATAGAGTGGACCAATCGGGCCATATTCAATCACAACGGCATTTTACTGGAATTCCAGTCCTCTGGTCGCGATGTAACCCTGCGCAAGCAGGTGGAAAAGGCCCTGGAACAAAGCGAGAGAAAATACCGCTCCCTGTTCGATACCATGCATGAAGGCTTTGCATTGCTGGAGATGATCTACGACCAGGATCATCTCCCATGTGATTTTCGATATATAGATGTTAATCCTGCTTTTGAGAGAATCTATGGTCTGACTCGCCAGCAGGTAGTGGGGAAAACCGGTAATGATATTCTGCTGCCGCAAGAAGTGATTTTCCGGGCCCAAGTATATGGCCGGGTAGCCCAAACCGGACAGCCAGCCTCTTTCCAGAAATTCGTAAAGGGCATCGACAAGTATTTCGAGGTAATTGCCTTCCGACCGGGTAAAGGGCAGTGTGCCGCACTGTTTATCGATATCACCGAGCGCAAACAGGTGAAACAGGCCCTGGCAGAGACTGAACAGCGCATGGCCAATATCTTTAACTTCCTGCCTGACGTAACTATGGTAGTCGACCATCAGGGTAAACTGATCGTGTGGAATAAGGCGGCCGAAGACATGACCGGAGTAAGGGCTGAGGATATCGTTTATCATGATAATTATGAGCATGCCCTGCCCTTTTACGGCTGCCGCCGGCCAATACTGGTGGATCTGGTGCTGCAGCCTATGAAACGATGGGAACTTGATTATCATTCCATACAGCAGAAGGGAGATTTATTGATTGGAGAGAACTTTTGTCCTGCCATAGGTGAATCGGGAGCCTTCCTCCGGGCCACAGCTGCTCCCTTGTACGATACCCGGGGCAATGTGGTGGGGGCGATAGAATGTATACGGGATATAACCGAAAGCAAGGCGGCAGAAAGAGCTTTGCAGAGCAGCGAGGAAAAATATCGGCGCATAGTCGAAACTGCCAACGAAGGTATTGTGATTATCAATGAATACAGCCGCATCGAATTTATTAACCGCAAGATGGCAGATATGCTAGGCTATGGTGTTGATGAAATGATGAACGTGTCTCTGTTTCAACTGGTGGATGAATCTGACACCCAGATAACAGAATATGTCATAAAAAAAATGCGCCGCAATCAACAGGCGGAATTTGATATCAAGCTAAAAACTCAAGGAGGACAGCCCTTCTGGGGAATCTGTTCCACCACCAACATCTATGACAACACCGGGAGATATACCGGCAGTCTGGCTATGGTCACGGATATAACCGCAAGAAAAAAATTGGAAGAGGAAATGGTACAGCTCGACCGGCTTAACCTGGTCGGACAGATTGCAGCAGGAATAGGTCACGAAATAAGAAATCCTATGACAGCAGTAAGAGGCTATCTTCAGTTTCTGGTCAATGAAGAAATGTTTGAAGCCAACCGGGAGATGTTTGAATTGATGATTGAGGAACTGGATCGAGGCAATTCCATAATCACTGAATTCCTGTTGCTGGCCAGAAACAAAGCAGTAGAACTTGAAGTTTCCAACCTTAACGGAATCATTGAAGCTCTTTTCCCGTTGATCAAGGTTGATGCAGTTGCTTCCGATAAAAACATTATCCTGGAATTGGGGCATATCCAGCCTCTATTGCTGGATAACAAAGAAATCCGTCAACTGATTATGAACCTGGTTCGCAATGGTCTGGAAGCCATGGAGGCAGGAGGCACGGTTACTATCCAAACCTATGCCGACGATCATGGCATAACCTTGGCCGTATCAGACCAGGGACAGGGCATGCATGCCGAAGTTATTTCCAAATTGGGAACCCCTTTTTTCACCACCAAAGAACAGGGTACCGGACTGGGCCTGCCTATATGTTATGGCATCGCCAGCCGGCACCATGCCTCGATAGAGATTCAAACCAGTACCCGGGGAACCACCTTCCTGGTTCGCTTTCACAAGCACGAAATAGTGTAATCCCAGCTGTATTCCATTCCATCCAGTTTTCCGCCTGAAAAAGGCTGTTCATAGGCTGGCTTAGACTCCGTATGCACTGTTTCTGCCAGTATTCCCACCGTGCTAAATCTGCACATCTGTCATATAATTATGTAAGCATGGGAAGCACTCTGCCAGCAAAAAATACCCGGCCCTGACTATAGACAGGGGCAGGCAAAATTAGTATAGTCGATAGAAGACAATGACCACCGGGGATGGTTGCCTCGTCGGCTTTGAATTGCTGAATCATGTATTAGATTAGCCTGTGGAAGGTGGACTATATAATGCGCATTCTTTTAGGTGCTGATTCCTTTTATCCGTATATTTCAGGGGTATCTATAACCACATTGAATCTGGCCTCATATCTCTCCGCTCAGGGACATGAGGTGGTAGTAATAGCCCCTTCAAAAAACCGCCGCAATTACAAAGAGAACTTCGACCATGGTTTTCAGGTCTGGCGGGTGGGGTCCATACCCAATCCTTTTCGCAAGGACCTGCGCATGGGAGTATACAAGCGGCGTCAGCTACGCGGTTTTATAGCTTCCTGGCAACCGGATATAATCCACCTGCAGGACCCGGGGTCCATAGGCTTGGCTCTGCTGGGGCCAGCCAAATCCCAGATGGTGCCTATAGTAATCAGTCACCATTTTACTCTTGATTTCGTTTTGTCCTATTTGCGGTTTCTGCGCCCGGCCCATACCTATGTAAGGAAAAGTCTCAGCTCGGCATTAATTCGTTTTTACAATTCCTGTCAGCACATTATCTGCCCCAGTCTGACGGTGAAACAAGAACTTCTGGCCATGGGCCTTAAAAGGCCGGTTACTGTAGTCTCCAACGGCGTAAACCTGGAGAGATTCTTTAATGAAAAGCCCAGTTGCGATATAAGCACAAAATATAATTTGCCCGATGAACCTCTGGTTTTGTATGTAGGTCGCCTGGCCAAAGAAAAAAACATAGCGACTCTGATCACTGCCATCCCCCTGATACTCAAGCGGGTTAATGCTCATTTTGTTTTCTGCGGCGGGGGGGAATTGCTGGAAGATCTCAGAAAAATGACTGACCAGATGGATTTGTCTGCTCACGTATCTTTCCTGGGTCCGATTGACTACCAGAGCCCGGATTTGCCCCGGATATACCGATCAGCGTCCTGCTTTGCCATTCCGGCAGTAATGGAAAGCCAGAGTATAGTAACCCTGGAGGCAATGGCATCCGGTCTGCCTATCGTGGCTGCTCAAGCAGGAGCTTTACCCGAGCTGGTTTCTGATGGTCACAATGGATTTCTATTCACTCCCGGAAATTCGGAAGAACTGGCGGAAAAAATCTGCCGTTTACTGGAGGATCCACGTCTGGGTCAGACCATGGGGCAGCGCAGCATCATGAAAGTGGTACAGCACGAAATAAGTTCCAGCCTACAAATAATAGAAAATATTTACCAAGAGGTGCTTGAAAGTGCATTGGTTAAAGCTTCTAAGCTGGGTTAGCCTGATTGTTGCTGGATTGGCCGGGATGAGATATTATAACCGGTTAAGATGCAGACACCCAAACCCTTACTGCTCCAAAGTTTACAGCCCCCGGGAAGGAGACCGCATCCTGGTCTTTTCTCCCCATCCTGACGATGAGGCCATCGCTGTAGGGGGATATATTTATACAGCTGCTCGTAATGGCGCCACTGTTAGAATAGTGCTGATCACCGATGGAAATAAACAGGGCTTGAAGGACAAGCGCTATACCGAATTCAGCCAGGCAGCTGCCCTTTTGGGTGTTCCTTCCGCACAGCTGGTATTATGGGGCTTTCCCGACGGCCGACTCAATGCCTTTATAGATGAAGTAAGTCGTCGGGCTGAAGAAGAAATCCACAACTTTCAACCGGGTATCATTCTTTACCCCCATCCCTTGGATCGTCACCCTGATCATTCCACGGCTGGCCGCATCGTTGAAGATATAATAAAGGTCAGGGCGGGAAACTCACCTGGTATCCTGGCCTATCGCTTCCTGATCCACTACTGGTTTTTCCCCCGCCCGGGATTACTGGCTCCAAATGGTTTGATACTTCCCCCGGCCAAACTTGCCGGCACCAACGACCTGTGGCAGATGCATTATCTGGACCCGGAAACCAGACAGGTCAAAAAGAATGCGGTATTCAGCTACCGCACCCAACTTAGGAACCCTTTCCTGCTGCCATTGCTGCTCAGCTTCCTGGGTCCCAATGAACTGCTGGAGAAAATGGCTTGGGGAAATATCCGATAATAGCTGGTTGGTTTTCATCAATACCTGCTGGTGCATTTAATAGGTTATACTAATATATAATTATAATAAAACGGGAGGATGCTTGCGAAAGTGCAATTTCTGCCCATAAACAAAGGGGACATGGCCCAACGAGGCTGGGATCAACTGGATATAATTCTGGTAAGTGCTGATGCTTATGTGGACCACCCGGCCTGGGCGTCAGCCCTGCTGGGCCGTTTTCTGGAATCCCAGGGTTTAAGGGTGGGAATTATCTCCCAGCCTGATTGGAAAAAAACCGATGATTTCAAACAGCTGGGAGAACCCCGGCTGTTCTTTGGAGTAAGCGGAGGCAATCTCGATAGCATGGTAAGCCATTATACCGCGGATAAGAAAAAACGCCGCGGCGATCTTTATTCACCGGGGGGCAGAGATGACCTGCGCCCTAATCGGGCCGTTATTGTCTATACCAACCGGATCAGGGAAGCCTTCCCGGGCATCCCGGTTATTATAGGCGGCATCGAAGCCAGTCTCAGACGTCTGGCCCATTATGATTACTGGACCGATAAGGTAAGACGTTCCATATTGATAGACAGCAAAGCTGATCTGCTGGTTTATGGAATGGGCGAATATACCTTACTGGAAATATGCAGGCGTTTGCAGCAGGGCCAAACTATCAAAGAAATTCAGGATGCTCCGGGTACGGCCTGGGTAGCTGATTACCTTCCGCCGGGTTCGGTAAAGCTGCCCTCTTTTGAGGAAGTACAAAATAGCAAGTCTGCCTTTAACCTCCTGACCCGGCAGGTTTTCCGCTACACTAATCCCTATTGCTCTCCTCCTCTGGCTCAGGCCCACGCAGAACAGATGTTAATAGTTAATCCGCCGGTTATACCCCTTAGCTCGGAACAGCTGGATTTCATCTATGAACTCCCTTTTCAGCGTGCTTATCATCCTGTATATGAAGTGGCTGGGGGAATACCGGCCTTGAAACCGGTTCAGTTTTCCTTGCTTACTCATCGCGGATGTTTTGGCGGCTGCCATTTTTGTTCCATTGGTTTGCATCAGGGTAAATTTATTCAAAGCCGCAGTGTCTCCTCTCTCATCCGGGAGGCCGAATCTTTCCTGCAGCATCCTGACTTTAAAGGAAATATCCCCGACCTGGGAGCCGCATCAGCCAACATGTTCGGGCTGTCCGGACGCGATCCGGGAAAGTGCAGGGAGTGTCAGAAAAGCAGCTGTCTGTTCCCCCGAATCTGCAAAAACCTGGATACTGACCACACCCCATCACTTAAACTCTGGTCACAGATGCGAAAACTTCCTCACCTGAAACATATCCGGGTGTCATCGGGGGTACGCTATGATCTGATTCTGGAAGACCTCAGCGGCCGTTATCTTTATGAACTATGCCGTTGCCATGTGGGGGGACAGCTCAAGGTTGCCCCCGAGCATATTGCGTCATCGGTAACCCGAACCATGGGTAAGCCAGGCCGGGAAAAATACCAGCGCTTCGTGCAAAAATTCTCCGCCATTAACCATAAACTGGGAAAGAAACAGTACCTGATTCCCTATTTCATTTCCGGCCATCCAGGCTGCGGACTGGACGAGACCATCGAATTGGCCGAATTCGTCCGGGATAATCTCCAGTACTATCCGGAACAGGTGCAGAACTTCACCCCTACTCCCATGACCATTTCCACTTCCATGTATTATACCGGGATTAACCCTTTAAACAACCGGACGGTCTATTTGCCCAACAGTGACTGGGAAAGAAAAGCTCAGCGAGCTCTGCTGCAATATCGTAATCCGCAAAATCGAAGGTTGGTGGAAGAAGCCCTGACCAAGTGCGGCCGTCTTGACCTGCTCGGCTCCTCCCCCCGCAGCCTGATGAGCAGATCTTCACCCCACCGGGCACAGCAGACCAGTCGGTTCAAAAAACCTCACCCTCGACAGCGATAGGCATTCCACCCTCTAGAATATTATTGCTAAAATTATTGCCATTATTTATCAAAAGAATAATATAATAGATATACACTATAGATTATTCGTGATGTGCTTGAACTCAAGGAGGCTAATTTAGTGTTATCCTTCATTAATAATGACAATATGGGAAAATCTGATATTATTCCAGCCAAGATAAGCATAGATAAATTCGACCGGATGTCCTGGGGTACTCATATATGCCTGCTGTATAAAACCAAGCTGGATCTGCTGGATCTTTTGATCCCGTATATACAGGCCGGCTTAACCAACCATGAACAATGCATTTGTCTTACTTCTCAAACCCTGTTTATGCTTAGAACCCGTATGGCTCTGAAAAAAGCTATCCCCGATTTTGACAGCTATTATAAGAAAGGGCAGATCGTATTTTATGACAGCAAGGAATGGTACCAGCACAGTGGCAAGCTGAAGTTGGATAAGGCACGGGACAATTTGTTCAACCGGCTTAACCGGGCTTTGGCCAAAGGGTACAAGGGCCTGCGTATTTATTCCAATAATACCTGGCTGGATGATAAGGGTTGGAATACTTTTTTGCTTTATGAAGCTCAGTTTGATGAAGTTATTAAGGATTACCGAATGATGTCCATGTGTTCCTATCCCCTGGACAAATGCAATGCCATGCAAATGCGGGATCTGATAAGCAGTCACCAGTCCACCCTGGTAAAATACGCTGGTGATGTACAGGTAATAGAAAGAGCTGATACCCCAAAAAACCAGCCCAATTCCATTTCATCCTCCTCACCCATGCCCAAGCAATATATCTTTGAGAAACTGGAAGGGGAAAAGAACGAAAATCTGCAGGTTCTAAACGAGATGCTCAAGGCCGAGATGAGACGACACTCGCGCGCCGAAGAAGCCCTGCAATTAAGTGATCGCCGCTATCGGTCGCTATTCAATGCCATAGATGAGGGGTTTAGCCTATTTGAAATATCCATTGCCAATGGCGGTCAGATAGACTACCAATGTCTGGATGTAAACCCGGCCTTCGAATTAATTATGGGTAGCAAAGGTGAAGACCTGATAGGCAGAAAGCTAAGCGAAGCGCTGCCCGAGATATATTCCAAACTGACATCATGCCTAAACCAGGTAGCTACTGCCCGGGAACCGGTTCACACTGAAGAATACCTGGCCGGCCTGGGAAAAATCCTGGCGGTGCGCATTCTATACCTGGAAGTAGGTCAGATCGTACTTATAATCAATGATATCACCTCCGGTAAACAAGCCGAGGAATCCTTGCGTTTATCCGAAGAAAAGTTCTCTCTGGCTTTTCACTCCAGCCCCAGTATGATGACCATCACTACCCTGGAGGAATGGCGATATATTGATGTCAACGAAATGTTTTGCCGCCAAACCGGATACCGACGGGAAGAGATAATAGGGCGAAAATGTGAAGACCTGGGGCTATGGTGCCGTACGGAAGACGTGAAAACCGTTACCAGCATGATGCGGCAAGGAATTCCGGTGCAGTATTTCGAAGTACCCTTTCTATCTCGAAGCGGTGAGAGACATGTGGGGCTGATGTCATCTGAGCTGATAACCATCGACGGTCAAGCCTGTCTATTGAATTCTGTCAATGACATCAGCCAGAGGATTCAGCTACAGGAAGAGATGGCTCGGCTGGACAGCCTCAACCTGATTGGGCAGATGGCTGCCAGTATCAGCCACGAAACCAGGAATCCCATGACTACCGTACGTGGATTTCTTCAGATGCTTAAAGACAAACCTGAGTACCGGAATGATAAAGAATACTTCGGTATTATGATCGAGGAGCTGGACCGGGCGGATTCAATTATTTCGGAATTTCTTTCCCTGGCTCCCAACAACAAACTGCAACTGGAAATAGGTAATATCAATCGGATTATTGGCAGTCTCAGTGTCCTGATGCAGGCCGATGCCCTGGCTCATGACAAATACATAGAACTGCAGCTGGGGGATATTCCTGATCAGCTCCTGGATCCCAAAGAGATTAGACAAATGCTGTTGAACCTGGTTCGCAATGCCGTAGAGGCAGTAAAACCTCAGCAGAAAGTAAGCATTAGCACTTACCTGCAGGATGAAAGCATAGTGCTGGAGGTTAAAGATGCGGGCTGCGGCATGTCTCCCGAAGTCCTGGCCAGGCTAGGAACTCCTTTCTTAACCACTAAAGAGCACGGTACCGGACTGGGCTTATCCGTATGCTACAATATTGCGGAAAGACACAATGCTATTATTGATGTAGACAGCTCTCCTTCCGGAACTACCTTTTTTGTCCGCTTTCGACAGTAAATCCCCCCCGGCTTTATACTTTGGACCTATAAGTATATAATTAACTTAGCCAGGTTAACTCTTCGCCCCAACCCCATGTTTTGTTAGGCAGGATAAGCAAATGAACATACTGGGATAATAAAGACGAGGAGGTTGTAATATGAATCTGTTAACCAACCGAGATTTAGCCAGCTTAATCAACTTTCAAAATGATTATTGTATTACCGTTTATCTGCCCACCGTTCGCGCCGGAGCTGAAGTCAGACAGGGGCGGATAAGGCTCAAAAACCTGGTGCGAGAGGCCGAAGATCCCTTGATCAACGGAGGAATGCGCACCCCCCAGGCCCATTCTCTTTTAGAACCCCTAAAAAAACTAAACATTGACGATCAGTTCTGGCAGCACCAGAAGGAGGGGCTGGCTATATTTCTGGCACCAGGTTTCTTAGCTTTCTATCATCTTCCCTTCAGATTTGAGGAAAGTTTGCACCTGGGCACCCGCTTTTATCTTAAACCGGTTCTTCCCCTGCTTACAGGAGATGGCCTCTATTACGTACTGGCTCTCAGTCAAAACTCGGTCCGGCTCCTGCAGTGCACCCGGGAGGGAGTAAAGGAATTGGAGCTGGACAATGTTCCCAAGAGCCTGGCCGAAGCCCTGCAGTATGATGATCCGGAAAAACAGCTTCAGTATCACAGCAACTCCCTGGAGGGAACCGGTCAGCAATCCGCAGCCATCTTCCACGGTCACGGGGCAGGCATCGATGATTCCAAGGACAACATATTGAGGTATTTTCGTCAGGTAGACCGGGGATTACGGGAAGTACTGAGAGAGGAAACTTCACCCTTGTTTTTAGCCGCGGTAGGATTTCTGCACTCAATCTATCGGGAGGCCAATACCTATACTTATCTGGCCGGACAAGGAATAACCGGCAATCCCGATGAACAAGGTCCGGAAAACCTGCAGTCCCAAACCTGGCCTCTGGCAGAACAATATTTTCTTCAAAGCGAAAAGGAGGCTTGGGAACGTTTTAGCGCATTACAGGGTACCGGCAAGACTACCGTCGATATTCGGGAAGCTGCTCCAGCCGCATTCAACGGTCGAATAGAAGTGCTGTTTTTGGCTCGTGATGCCAGTCAGTGGGGCAGCTTTGATTCTCAGCACAACAATGTTATTCTTTATGAGCAGGCCCAAACTGGAGCCGAAGATTTATTGGATTTTACCGCTATTCAAACCATTATAAACGGAGGCAAGGTATATGTACTGGCAAAGGAACGGATACCAGGTGCCTGCGATTTAGCCGCTCTGTTCCGTTACTAGAGGCTGGCCAGGTAACATTGAGGAAGGGGTTGGCAGTACGGATAAATACCCTTGCTTCCAACCCCCTTAAGTATGGCACCAAACCCTTGACCATTGTCTTCATGGGTACCAGGTAATTCTTCTTAAGGTTCAGTTCTCTCTCTGGAATTCTGCCAACAGCCCACCATTTATCCCCCGGTGGTCGCTGGCTCCCTTCCTCCAACGGTCTGTACGGGGTTCTGTCAACCATCATCCGAACGGTCTCCCATATGTTTATACCCCAGAACGATTTTATTAATTGTTGGGGGATAATTAGCTGGGATTAATCTTCTTCAGGTTGGTCCCAAATTTTTCTCAGACGAGGCAGGATTATTAGGTATTAAGGGCGAATTACCTTATATTGTTATTAATACCATGATTATAGTATTATTTTGTATTCTAACGGGAAGGTGGTAAATGGTTGTGGGTAATATCGATCAACAGTCAATTCTGCTGGATAGTGGGACAAATGAGGTTGAGATAGTGGAATTTGCTATCGGCAATACCATTATGGGAATCAACGTGATAAAGGTCAAGGAAATAATTAATCCCATCCCCCCTGTACAACTGCCCGGAGCTCACCCCCGCATGGAAGGTATTTTTCAGCTTCGAGGAAAAATCATTCCATTAATTGATCTCGGTGGGTTTCTTGGTTTTGAGCCCTCTGAAGATCCAAGACAGGATAAATATATCGTGACCGAGTTCAATCAGGGGGTGTACGCTTTTCACGTTCATAGTGTAGCACGAATACACCGTATGTCCTGGGAGCAAATCGAGAAGCCTTCTGATATTACCCAGTCCGCCCAAGGGGCGGTTATAGGCATAATTAAGCTGGATAACCGGATAATCCAACTCCTGGACTTTGAGAAAATCATCATTGATATATCCCCTTCCCTTGCCAACCAGAGCAATGCAGTCAGAGCAATGGGAGAGCGTAGGGTTTCCCAGAAACATATCGTCATTGCAGAAGATTCCCCGATGCTGAGAAAATTGTTGCTGGAATATCTCACCGAAATCGGATATCCTAACTTAACGTTCTATCAAAATGGCAAGGAGGCCTGGGAATACCTGGCCCAAATCCTGGAAATGCATGGGGATAATTTCAGCCAGTATGTTCATCTTATTATTACGGATATTGAAATGCCTCAAATGGACGGGCACCATTTAACCAAGATTATTAAAACTCACAAAGTATTAAATAAGCTGCCTGTAGTTATCTTTTCCTCTTTGATTACAGATGATCTTCGTCATAAAGGAGACGCGGTGGGAGCAGATGAGCAGATCAGTAAACCTGAATACGAGCAACTGTCCCATGTAATTGATAAGCTGATATTGTAAGTATTTAAGCAAGGGGAGAAACTGCCCGGCAGTTTCGAGTCGGCGCTATAAAGAGGCGGGATGTCAGTCCCCGCCTCCTGTTTTATTATTAGGAACCCGACCGCTTGGAAAAGCGGAAGACAGGTGCTCTAATCAGGCTCCGTAACAGGAGTATTGATTTCCATTCCATAATTCTTCTGCCTGAGGCATTCTAAAGATTCTGGGGATAGCAAGATTAATTTCCCCGTCGTTATTCTCCTCCCGGGACAGCACAGGAACCAACTCAGTATACCATTTTTCCAGTTTGCGCATAACTCTGCCGGCCTGTTCCCTGGATTCGTATTTTCCCAGACGTACCAGCTTCCTGTCAGCTATATAGCCATAAATAAATACCCCCACCGGTGAATAAGATGGTTCCAGACCATGCACTTCCCAGATGCCTCCATCTTGCGCTTTAATCATAACCGGCATCATCCCGTTCTCCTTCCTTCCATCCGAGTCAGAATGATTATACAAGAACTTAAATTCTCATGCCCAGAGCGTTCAAACATTCTGTAACTATAATGTTAAATCTTTTCATTAGGTCCAGTCAACCTCTGTCCTGTTATTTTTTGTAAATAAGCGGGGCCTTTTGGCCTTTTTTCTTTATAATTATTGCAGGACGTTTGGGTAAGGGTGGTTGGAAGATTTTGGATATGTTTCATCGCCAGGAGCTGATATGTCTTTCCAAAACATCAATGACGGTAAACAAACAGAAGCCCATTAAGCTTAGAATGACGATACCGGCGTACATATCCAGATAGTTTACCCGCATCCAGGCATCCATAATAAAATAACCCATGCCATATTGAGTGCCAAAAGTCTCGGTAAAAAACAGTATTGATACTGCGGTGCCCAGAGCCAGCCTGGCAGCAGTCAGCACATCAGCCATGGAAGCCGGAATAATCACCTCTCGGAAAATCTGCACACGGCTGGCGCCCAGTGACCTCAATGACCGGAATATCTCCTCAGGGATCCCTCTGACTGCATCCCGGGAGGTGATTATGATTTGAAAGATTACGATTAATATTATCATTATCAGTTTAGATGCCTCACCTAATCCGAATAAGAGCATTATTATGGGCAGCAGAGCAATTTTGGGAACTGGATAAGTGAAATAAATCAGAGGGGACAGTAACTTATCCGCCTTATGAAAATAGCCCATCAAGAAACCCAAAGGTACTCCGAGCAAAATGGATAAAGCGATTCCCCCCATGATCCTGCCCAGACTATAAAGCAGATGTATCTGCATTTTGGCACTAAAGATATATATGATGTTAATAATAACTGCAAATGGCGATGGAATGATGGGCAGCTTTAACAGCCAGGACAATGCCTGCCAGAGTAATATAACCAGTACCAGGCTGTACAGCGCTCCCTGCCATTTCTTATCTGACGGCACATTGATCATCCTTATCCAGTAATTTACGCAGGTTCATGCACATTTCATAATACTCATCCCGAAATCTTAGATTATCCATCCGAAAGCAGGAGTTATCCACCACTTGCAGAATTCTGCCCGGAGCCGACGAAAATACCACTATCTTGCTCCCCAGGTAAAGAGCCTCATCAACACTATGGGTAACGAAAGCGGTGGTTACGTTGTTGTCTTTCCAGATCCTTAGAAATAGATCCTGCAGCTCTTCCCGGCTTATGGCATCCAGGGCTGAAAATGGCTCGTCCATCAATAATAAATCGGGCTTTAATATGAAAGCCCGGGCAATGGCCACTCTTTGCTGTTGACCTCCGCTTAATTCTTTGGGATATCTATCCAGAAATGAGTCAATCCCCATTTGCTGCAATATATATCTCCCGTAGTCATCCAGAACCTGCTGGTCGTTTTTAATCTTCACTCCCAGCAAAGCATTCTGGTAGACATTTTTCCATGGCAGTAAACCGTAGTTTTGAAGTATCAGTCCTATCCGCTGGAGCTTGGGATCAATAACATGCCCATCCATCTTGACCGTTCCAGTATAATCCTTTAATATACCGGATAAAACATGCAGCAAAGTTGATTTGCCGCATCCGGAAGGACCAATAAAGGTATAGATGTCTCCTGCACCAATATTGATGTTTATATTGTCCAAAACCAGAGTTTCTTCATTCTTTCTGCGATATTTAACTACCAAGTCCTTTATTTCAATCACTAAGCTATTACCTCAACACTATAGTTCTGCCACCAGATCCTTATACTCGTAACTCCCCTTAATCAAATCTTTTTCATGCATCCATTTGACTACATCAAGAAAAATAGACTCCGCCGGCAGTTGAGCCTGTCCATACTCAGGAAGCTGAAAAGATCCTTTAACCTCAGCCGGAAATCCCTGTTCCTCAATTATAAACTCTACATATTCCGAAGCTGGTTCTTGCAGCAGATATGCTACCCCCTGGTTGTAAGCTCTCATTATTGCCTTGATTTCTTCCGGGTATTCTTCCAGTATCTGGGCAGTAAACGCTATGGCACCGCACTTGTTTGCCATTTCATCAGTACTGCTCAATACCGTCGCACCATTGCTGACAGCCAATCCCGCCAGAGGATCCGGTATAATAATCGCACTTACCTTTCCCCCCTGCAGCATCTCAAGCCGGGTTGGCAGCGGAGGAATAGCTACTTTGTCAACTTCCTCCGGGTTCAGACTGGCAGCTTCCAGCATTTTATCCACCGTATATTCCATTATCGTGTTGGTGGACAGACCAATATCCCTGCCTTTCAGTTCTGAAACAGCAATGATACCCGATTCACTGCCCGCAATCAACTGAATGTTTCCATCAGTCCGGGCAACCATTCTCAAGTTGATTCCACCTTCATTGGCAAACAATACTGCCACCATATCAGTAATGACCCCATCCAGTTTACCGCTCTGCAGTGCACTATCCCTATCCTTGGCACTGCTGAAATGCTCGATATTTACCCTGACTCCCTCTTGCTCAAAATATCCGTTTCGCTGGGCAATAATAAACGGCACCGACTCAAAATCGGGCATAATCCCGATATTGATAGTCTTGGCATCCGATGCCCGATTACTGGCATCCTGAGCACACCCCATCATGGCAAAGAGACCTAAAAGCAGGAACAAAACAACTACTTTTTTCTTCACATCCAATTCTCCATTCTTTAGAATTATTCACTTACCCGACAATAATTTTAATATAACCATCATTAAAAAACCACCTCCTTACAGATAATTCCTGCCAACAACCCCAGAGACAGTTTCGCCCGCCTGGTATAAGATATAATTGTTCCTCCTCGTCATCGCAACCAATTGTATTGCCACGTCCCATCTGCTGTCCGTAGGTGTAACCCCCTTGTCCATTTTATGACACTGCAGGGTTACACTCTGACTTCCTAAAACCACCCCCCTTACAAATGAGCAGCAGTTTCTCAGCCGGCAATCCCACAGAATTGGGCATTTGTTAATTTTTTATTTTTTTTACTCCTGCTGCCGGCATTTTGGCATACTTTTTGCATTAATATTATGTTGTCGGGATCTGGAACAAAACACCTGATTTTGATGACATTAAATCAATTGTATGTACTCCCGGGAGGTCATTCACCATCCCTTCCGGGAGTCACCCCCCCCTCCCAGTATAGAAGTACTGAATAGGGTTTTTTTGAACAGAATAAAGCTTACAGGCAAGGATTATGTGAAATAATTCATTAGTAACAAGAGGAGTGATTTGATGATCCCATTCGGTTCGCTGGAGCGTTATGAAGGAAATGAAGCTCTTTTCCAAATCGTAATGATGTCCATAGTATCCAGTTATTCAGGCGAACCCCTCCATCTGCACGCAGAAGGCTTAAGAGGTACCGGCAAAACCACTATAATGAGAGCTGCCCGGGATATCATGCCCCGCATCAAGCGCATCAAAGACTGTATTTATAACTGCGATCCCCGTCAGCCACATTGCCCGGAACACCGGCATATGAACCAAACCGAGATAGCCGCTCTGGGCACGGAAGAAATCCCTATGCCTTTTCTGGAAATCTCTCATTCTGCCAAGGTAGGTACAGTGGCAGGAAGTATAGATCTGGCCAAATTAACTGATGTTTCCCAACCGGAAGCCCATTTGCTGCCAGGTATAATACCCCAGGCCCATCGAGGAATCATCTTTATCGATGAAATAAATCGTCTGGCTGATACATCGCCGGAGATCACGGATATTCTGCTGGATGTAATGGGAAACAAGCCGGGGCACCTGCAAATCGAAGAGGCAGGCCTGCCGGCAGTTGATATTCAGGTTAGTGTTTCCGTATGGGCTGCTTCAAATCCTGATGAGGATCCCGGTCCCCTGGAAGAAGTCAGGCGACAGCTCTCAGACCGCTTTGACCTGCTCTGTTACATGGGACGACCGGATTCCGTGGAAATATTAGCTGATATTCTTAAAGAAAATTCTTACATGAATCGAATGAACCAAGCCGGAATCAAGGATGATTCAAGGGGGAAATACCAGCAGCAGCATTACCAACAGGAACTGATAAATTGGGCGGAGCAATATCAGCAATTTCCCATGCCGGACTTCCTGCGCAGTTATATTGCCAGGCTTTACCTGAAACACAACCTGGAAAGTATCCGGGCCATTGAAGCCATACAACAGGCAGCCCTGCTTTATGCTGTGATGCAGGGCCGCAAAGAGGTATTAATAAATGACGTCAACCGGGTAATTCCACTGGCTTTAAAACACCGAGTGGATGCTGATACCCTGCTGCGGGTGATAAATGAAACTAACAGCAGAGGAAGCCGGGAGGGTATTCTAAGCTTCAAAAATCGCCAAAAGGACAGCACCGATAAGAGCGATTATTTCCAGCACACAGCCCGCCCTATTAAAGATATGCACCGGGGCGAGCTGGTAAACACTGAGAAAACATTAACTCTATAATCCATTTGAGCCTATAACTCCTTCATTAAACTCCTATTTTTTCCAAAGCCTGCAGGTAATCTTCCTGCAGGCTTTCCTTTTCCTCATACTAATCGGAGAAACCATAAGGTACAATAAGCTTCAACAGGGCGTTATTGACAGATGCAGAGGATTAGTCATCATTGATAGTTAATTGCATTTGTTATTTGACAGCCTAGAAGGAGGAAACCAGCGTTAATATCGCAATCAAAGAAGCAGAGAACAAACAGTCCGTGACGCAATACAAATATTATACTTTGCTGCAGCTTAATTGATAATATCAATACATATATTAAAATAATTAATATTGCTATTGACATTCTTAAGGTTGAGGTTTAAGTTTATAATAGATCAAGCAAAAAGAGGTGGCTATTATTCGTTACAATGCGCCGGGCCGCTGCCCGATATGCAATCAGGAGTTGACAGTCAGCCGTTTGAGCTGTCCCCAGTGCAAGACCAACCTGGAGGGAGAATTTAGTACCTGCCGCTTTTGTCAATTGCCGGCCGAACAGGTGGAGTTTGTGGAAGTCTTTTTGAAATGCCGGGGCAACATCAAGGAAGTGGAAAAGGAACTGGGCATTTCCTATCCTACGGTGCGCAGCCGTTTGGAGGGCGTAATTCAGGCCCTGGGCTTTAAATCCCCAAAGACGGAGCGCAAAGAACAGGAAGAGATTCAGGTCCGCATCTTGGATGCACTGGAGAGGGGAGAGATAGATCCCCGGGATGCGATTGAGCAGTTAAAAAAGTGTGGAAAATAGCAGAAAAGAAAGGGGCGTGTGTTGCATGAGCCAGGAAAAGCTGAGAGTGCTGGAATTGATACAAGAGGGTAAAGTTAGCGCCAGCGAAGGGCTGGAACTGCTTAACGCTATGGAGGAAGGAGAGCAGGAATTGAAGCCCAGCGATAATGGCGACAGACATTTCCGGGTTAAGGTGGACGGCGATAAAACCAAAGTCAATGTGAATATTCCCATGCGCCTGGTCAGGGCGGCCTCCAAATTTGTAAACCTGGGCATAAATTTTATCCCCCAGGAAGCGCGCAGTGAAATGGATAAACGGGGTATTGATCTGAGCGATGTAGATTTTAATGAACTGGTAGACTTGATCGACCAGGGGCTGGTTGATGGCAAGCTGGTCGATGTTGATGTTGAAGATCCCAAGGAGGGTCGCATGACTGTGGCTGTCTATGTGGAATAAGAGAAGGAATTTTATGGTGTGGATTAAAATTCGGATTCCCCCCCGGTGTGGATGGGGCTTTCCCCTGGTGCTTCCCGTTCTGGAGGAAACCCTGGAGGAAATGCTGGAATTTCTGATCCTGTGGAAACCCTTGCTGGCCAGATACAGACATGGCCGGGTGGTCTATGGTCTATTTCCGACGGCACTGAATTTGCTCCGGGAAGTGAGGGACACGGGACCTTATACTTTAGTCCGGGCGGATACTGAGGAAGCCAGTGTGGACATACGGCTTATCTAGAGGAAGTGTACAGGAGGTGCTGTAATGGTAAGGCTATGTTTAATTTACCTATCCAACTTGCTTGCTTTATGGCTTTCCGCCTGGATATTCTCCGCTGGTTTTCCTCCAGGTTTTACGGGCCTGCCGCTGGCGGCCCTGGTATTGACTTCCATAAACTGGCTGCTGAGGCCTTTGCTGATGCTGGTGGCTTTGCCTTTGAACGTGGTCACTCAGGGCCTTTTTGTTCTGGTTATCAATGCCTGGATGGTGATGCTGGCTGATCTGCTGGTAAAAGGCTGGACGGTCCCGGGATTTTGGGCGGCGCTGGCTACCGGGACACTGGTTTTGATATTAAATATTCCTGCCAGGAGAATGAGCAAATGGACACAAATAATATGACATTAAATCGGCCTTCTAGAAAGGCTTTGATCTTATAGGCCTTTCTTAACTCCCTCGCACTTCCCTGCAGATAAAATACTTAAGTGGTTCCGGCATTAGTTCAGGTTGATATAACCTCTGGCAGATATGTATTGATAGGTAATACATCGCTTCCGCTCGCTTACGCTATATTTGGCATTCTATTGAATCTAAGCTCTATTTCCATTTTGATGGCGGCATGTGGTTGGTGCTTGATAGTTTTATGTTCTTATCTATATTTTCGAAATAATGAAAACGAGGAAGGAAATGCTTAAACATTGACACAGAAGAAACGCCAGGCCGTATCCCCTTTGGGTCTTATCCTCGTTAATATAAGAGCCCAAACAAATGCAACCCCTTCTCCTGAATTATTGCCCAGCCTATTACCAGCCACCTGGCCAGTGCACATTATCCTTGCATAATTATGTTAATTAATGTAAAATAGATCAAGTTTAATAATGAACTCGGTACAAAAATAAACTTGGTATAGAGGTGAAGGCATGGAGGCAAACAAAAAGAACAGGATGGAGAGGAAAAAGGAAGAAACAAAAAAGAAAATCTTGGCAGTGGCTATGGATTTATTCAAACGGCAGGGTTTTGATAAGACTACCATAGATCAAATCGCCATGGAAGCGGATGTCGCCAAAGGTACCGTTTTTAACCATTTCCCTGAAAAGGAAGCTATTATCTATGAACATATTCAGAGTGTTATACGGGAACAAACGCCAGCAATGTTGGAGTATTTAGATGAATTGCCCGATACCCGGACCCGGCTCATTGCTGCTTTACAGAAATCACTGGAATGGATGTATATAGATTTGAGTAATGACTTGTTTGAGCGGCACTTTATCTACAAGATGTCCCAATGGGTGCACGCTTTAAAGCATTTAGATCGGAACGTAAGCTCCGGTTTTTCAACCGTTATGGAACATATATTAAAGCTGGGTATAGAATCCGGTGAAATCAGGCCGGATATGAATCCTTTTGTTGTAGGCGGACTGGAATGCAGCCACTTTCTTTCGGCACTCCTATGGGTGAACCACCCGGAATTAATATCAATAAATGAAAGCATAGAGAATAATGTAGACTGTTTTCTGGGCGGGGTAAAAACGAGCTGCATGACTCCTACTGCCACTTAAAATAAATAGTAGATTGCTACAGTGATAATTATTGTAGATCTCTAATTGGCACATTAAACTAACAAACGGTTGTTAGTTCAGCTTCATTAACATAGAGCAGCAAGCATTTCATTGAGGAGGAAGAGGTGTGGTTGTTCAGCAAAATTCAAGCGTTAGGGAGGAATGTATGGATGAATCGGTATGTGATTGATTTTCGGGAAATTAATGAGTCAAAGCCGGGTCTCGTCGGCGGAAAGGGCTGGAACCTGGGGCAGTTGTTAAGGATTGAGGGAATAAATGTCCCGGATGGCTTCTGTATCACCACGGAAGCCTATCGAACAGCGATCAAGCACAATGATGAATTCACAGCATTAGTCTCTCAACTGGCGAATCTCAAGGCGGAAGACCGGACTCAAATTTCGGAAATCAGCTCTCGGATACGCAGCGTCATCGAAGGGAGCGAGATAGCTGGGGAGATCGAGTTGGAGATCGTTCGGCATCTCGATGCCCTGGGACCGGGAAACGCCTACGCCGTGCGTTCCAGCGCCACGGCTGAAGACCTGCCGTACGCCTCTTTTGCCGGCCAGCAGGATACGTATTTAAACGTCAAAGGCCGGGAGGCGATCCTGCAGAGCGTCAAAAAGTGCTGGGCTTCACTGTTTACCGACCGGGCCGTGATCTACCGCCTGCAAAACGGGTTCGACCACCGTCAGGTCTACCTGTCCGTGATCATTCAGCGGATGGTTTTCCCCGAGGCCTCGGGTGTCATGTTCACGGCTGATCCGGCCACATCCAACCGGAAAGTACTGTCCATCAACGCCTGCTTCGGGCTCGGCGAAGCCCTGGTCTCCGGCCTGGTCAACCCCGATCTCTTTAAGGTGCGCGACGGCCGGATAACCGATAAAGTGGCAGCCCACAAGAAATTTGGTGTTTACGCCCTGAATGAAGGCGGCACAGAAGAACGGGGCATAGAACCTGAACTGCAGCATAGCCAGACGCTGACCGACGAACAGGTTTTACGACTTGAGCAGATCGGCAGAAAGATCGAAACCTGCTTTGGCTCGCCCCAGGACATTGAATGGTGTATAGAAAGGGGACATTCCTGCGGAGAAGGTGTGTCCCCTAACCTTAATCGGGGACATTCCTCCGAAGGCGGTGTGTCCCCTTTCCTTAATGACAAGTTCTATATTGTTCAGAGCCGCCCGATCACCACCCTGTTCCCAGTTCCGGAGGTAAGCGACGGGAAGAACCATGTGTTTGGGTCGATGGGCCACCAGCAGATGATGACGGATGCCATCAAACCGTTGGGCATTTCTTTCTTCCAGTTTCTGAGTGATTATCCGATGCCCCAGGCCGGTGGGAGGCTATTCACGGATATCTCTGCCACCTTGTCCTCGGCGATCGGACGAAAGGCTATGTTTTCTATGAGAGGCGATGGGGATATCCTGATGGAGAACGCCGTGTTCAAAGTGTTTGAGAGGAAAGATTTAATGAAAACTCTGCCGCGCAAACTGCCGGGCAGAAGGTTCATGCCTATAGGCGGGGTTCTACGCCTATTGTTTCATATCGTCAAGATCTCCCGAGCCAATGATGCAGCGCTCGTTCCCAAACTGATCGAGCACATCGATGCCCGGATCCGTGGCCTGCAAGGGAAGATCGCCGGTGTATCCGGCGATGAACTGTTTGACCTGATCTTGCAGGATACAAAGGAACTGCAGGTGGCCAATGCCGATGTGAAAGGCTTCGCAGCGTTCATGACCGGCCAGCAAGCTTTGAAATGGCTCAACAAGAACATGGCCAAGTGGTTGGGCGACGTGAAGGAGGGCGACGCGCTTTCCCAATCCGCGCCCCACAACATCACTTCCGAAATGGGCCTGGCGCTCCTGGATGTGGCGGATGTGGTCCGCCAATATCCGGCGGTGATCGCCTATCTGGAACAGGCTGCAGATGCGACCTTTTTTGAGGGCTTTGATGGGCTGCCCGGCGGCGGTGCGGTCCGCGACTCCATTCAGGCGTTCCTGATGCAATACGGCATGCGCTGCCCCGGCGAAATCGACATTACCAGGCCGCGCTGGAGCGAGCAGCCGACCGCCCTGGTACCGGCAATTCTTAGCAACGTAAATAATCTAAAGCCTGGCGCGCATAAAACCAGGGTCGAACAGGGACGGCTAGAAGCGGAGCAGAAGGAACGGGATCTCCTGGCCCGCCTGGAGCGATTGCCCGGAGGTAAACGGAAAGCCAGGAAAACCAGGAGGAAGATTGGCATTTTGCGCAATTTTATCGGCTTCCGGGAATACCCTAAATATGCCTTTATGCAACGCTTTTATATTTACAAGCAGGCGCTGCTGAGGGAAGCTGCCGTGCTCGTGCAAAAGGGCGTAATTCAAAACCGGGAGGATGTCTACTACTTATCGTTCGAGGAGTTTCGGGATGCCGTCCACTCCGGCCACCTTGATAATAGCATTGTCGCCGCTAGAAAAGAGGAGCACGCAGTCTTCGAGAAGATGACGCCGCCGCGGGTGATGACATCCGATGGCGAGGTCATCTCCGGCGAGTACGAGGCTGTCGATATTCCTGGGCAGGCCCTGGTGGGCGTTCCCGCATCCTCAGGCGTCATCGAGGGGCCTGCCCGCATTGTTTTAAGGATGGCGGATGCCAAACTGGAAGACGGCGATATCCTGGTAACCACCTTCACTGATCCCAGTTGGACGCCGCTGTTTTTATCCGTCAAGGGTCTGGTGACAGAGGTGGGCGGGTTGATGACCCATGGATCTACCATTGCCCGCGAGTACGGACTGCCGGCGGTTGTCGGCGTGGAAAACGCCACGAGGTTGATTGAAGACGGGCAAAGAATCCGGGTAAACGGCACCCGTGGGTACGTGGAAATACTGTAGTAAATCTTGCGATTCCTGATAATAAAGGATCAAACCGTTAGCTGAGGGGGAAGAGGTATGGACGGAGAAAGATTTTTCTTTAATTGGCCAGAGGTTTTTACCGCTGGAGTAGAAGCCGTGGGGGGGAAGGGCTGGAACCTGGCCCGGCTGGAGCGTTATGGCTTTACTATTCCGGCTGGCGGTGTTCTTAGTGCTAATGCCTACCGGGCCTTTATTAAAGAAAATAATCTCTCTGAGGCCCTAGCGAAGATATCCACCAGGGTTACCGTCGCCAATATTACAGAGAAAGAAATTGAAGATGAACTTTTTAAGCTAAGAGAGAGTATCAAAGCGGGATTATTCCCTGGGTATATCCAGGAAGAATTGCTCGCTCAACTCAAAGGCTTGAGTATTCTATCCAAGCCGCTGGCGGTCCGTTCTTCCGCCACCTGCGAGGACTCGGCCCGGGCTTCTTTTGCCGGGATGCACGATTCATTCTTGAATATCTGCGGGACCGACAATATCATACTGGCTGTCAAGGAATGCTATGCTTCCCTTTGGACCCCCCGGGCGGTTGCCTACCGGCGTAAAATGCAGGTTGGGGATGATGAGGTATTTCAGGCGGTCGTAATCCTGGAATTGGTTCAAGCCATGGCCGCAGGGGTCGGCTTTACCTGCGATCCCCGCAGCGGCCGGGAAGATGTAGTGCTTATCAACGCCAATTTCGGTCTGGGAGAAAGCGTGGTCAGCGGTGCCGTAGAGCCGGATGAATACTGCCTGGATGCCAAACTGGAAATAATCGAGCGGAGAATGGGCCGGAAAGAAAGCCAAACCGCGGCCCGCCCCGATGGCGGAACAGAATTGATCGCTTCCCCGGGCTCCTCTGAGAAACAAGTGTTAAGCGATGGAAATATTAAACGGCTGGGTCTGGTTATCCGCCGGGTCTACGACGCCATGAGTAACGAGGATCAGCACCAGGATATTGAATGGGTGTTTGACGGTCAGGACTTTGTTCTGGTCCAGGCGCGCCCGGTGACCGCCAAACCGCGCTATACCTTTCCAGAACTCAAAGACCAGCCTGATATCTGGTCCAATACCAATTTAAAAGAGGCTGTTCCTATGGTTCTGCCCATGCTTAGTTGGAATCTGATCCAACAAACGTGGATGGACATAGGATCTTTGGGGTTAGTTAAATTTATTGGTTTTCGAATACCCCCCGATTTGCAGTATACTAAACGGTTCGGAGGTCGGCTTTATTGGAACTCTTCGCTGCAACAATGGGTTTTGTTTGATGCCTTTGGGACAATGCCCGGTCGGACAATTGAGGTATTAGAAGGACGCGAGCCGGAAATCAAGGTTAACGAAGCTAACCCTTACCGTGGCATTAAAGGATTGAAAAGAATAGGGCGAGGTATTAAGATAATCATTTTTTTAATTAAAAATAGCAGGAACCCCCAGAAGTCTTATGAGCAGGTAGATAAGTTCACAGGTGCTTTTACCAAGCAGGATTTACGAAAACTTTCAGATAACGATTTAATTAATACCATGGCCGTAATTAGAGCTGCATGGCGCGAGTACTTACCGGCTTTCACCGCATGCAACATGTCAGGTGGTATTAGTGGGGTTCGTTTAGTAAAAACCTTGGAAAAATATTTCTTACACCAAGGAAATGCTGTAGCCAATGCCTTGATGATCGGCCAAGGGGAAGTAACCAGCGCCGAGCAGGGTTACCGTCTAATAGAACTGGCTGAAATAGCCCGGAGTGATAATGACGTCCGAGCCTATTTGGGCAGGAGCGATTTCAATCCCTACGCATGGGATAAGGAACTTCCAGAGGAATCGACGTTCAAACGATTATTCCGAGATTTCCTGGATCAATACGGGCACCGGGGCGTCTATGAAATGGATATAAGTAATCCCCGTTGGAGAGAAGATCCCTCCTATCCTTTGAATGTCATCAAAAGCACCATGGCAACCGCTAATGTTGCAGATCTTAAGAAGCAACAACAAGCTAAAATCAAAGAGGCCTGGCGAATAGTTGAACAAGGCATACCCAAGTCTCGTCATAACATGATTAGAAAACTGGTGGAAAAGTCCGTAAAAGGTGGAGCCTTACGAGAAATGGCCAAATTCGAATTACTCAAGTTTTATGAAGCAATCCGTAAGGTATTCCTGGAGATGGGAAGGCGCTTGCAAGCCAGGGATATCCTGACAGAAGAGGCCGATGTATTCCATTGCAGCTGGATAGAATTATTTTCCATTTTAAAAGGGGATTGGAGCGGCCAGGGACTTAAAGTGCTGGTAGCGGAAAGAAAGCAATGGAAAGAAGAAATGGAGAAGCTATCACCTCCCGACTACTACATAGACGAGGCCTCGCATTTTGTTGAAGCCGTTACCACCGATTTAGGCTCCGTGCTGGAGGGACTGGGAGTTGCGGCCGGAAGAGCTTGCGGCCCGGCAAAACTTTTGCAGCATCCCGATGAGGAGAAGAAGTTGGACTCAGGAGATGTGCTCGTTGCCCCTTCTACCGATCCGGGCTGGACACCTTTGTTTTTGAGGGCTGCGGCCATAGTTTTAGAAAGGGGGGGAATTGGCTCCCACGGAGCTATTGTCGCCAGGGAGTATGGGATTCCGGCTGTTGTAAATGTGATCGGGGCCATGCGCTTTATTAAAGATGGACAGAACGTAGTTGTAGACGGGGATGAAGGCAAGATCTATATGCAACAGGAGAACAGCTGATAAGGGGGGCAAAAGGGACGGCACCTATGTCGTTGAAGTCTATTTTCAGGGTCTGTAATCTTTTATCCGGCGCATATTGTCCTAACATCCTTTTGAAGTCACCGAAATCCTGTCTGTCAGCGGGAATAATTCCCACCTCCTCCTCGGTGAATTTGGTCTATTCTCATAAATGAGATTTTGGAACCAAGAATTGTCTCATTTCAGGGTCATATCTATTCAGAAATGAGGAAATACGCGTTCCCCTAAAAGGCTAATTATGTAATGAGAATTGGGATGAGGCCTACAGATTATTGGAAAGAATAAAAGCCCTGGTTTAGGAATAAAACCAGGGCTTAATAATTTTCAAATGGTGAGCCATGGAGGATTCGAACCTCCGACACCCTGATTAAAAGTCAGGTGCTCTACCTGCTGAGCTAATGGCCCGTGAGTATGGTTATTAAATGGCTGGGGTGGCTGGATTCGAACCAACGAATGACGGAGTCAAAGTCCGTTGCCTTACCGCTTGGCTACACCCCAACGTATAAGAGTATACAAGCTACGGCTGCAGAGTGTCAAGGTTATAATGGGGTGGATGATGGGACTCGAACCCACGGCCCCCAGAGCCACAATCTGGTGCTCTAGCCTACTGAGCTACACCCACCACGTTGGTCTGCTCGAATCAAATGGCGTCCCCGGAGGGATTCGAACCCCCGACCTACGGATTAGAAGTCCGTTGCTCTATCCAGCTGAGCTACAGGGACAGCAAGTATACATAAAAATTGAGCCTCCCCCCCCTGCGGGGATTACGCAGGATATGGGTTTCTGGCTCGCTGCGTTCAAAATAATTAATGGAGCACTCTTCGAGCACACGGATTTCATGTTCACTAGCGTTCGCTAAATATTAATGGAGCACTCTTCGAGCACACGGATTTCATGCTCACTAGCGTTCGCTAAATACTAATGGAGCACTCTTCGAGCACACGGATTTCATGTTCACTAGCGTTCGCTAAATATTAATGGAGCACTCTTCGAGCACACGGATTTCATGTTCACTAGCGTTCGCTAAATATTAATGGAGCGGGTAGAGGGAATCGAACCCTCGCAACCAGCTTGGAAGGCTGGGGCTCTACCACTGAGCTACACCCGCCCGCAAAGTGTATTATACCTTGTTTTAATGGCCATTTCAAGAAGGTTTTTCTCCAGTGCAATCCTAGCCATTTCATAGCGCACTTGAATATTTTATTATAAATCTGCATCTATTGCAAGTCATAACTGATTTAATTGTATTTTATAAACGTACGGTCATGGTACAAATCATCAGAATAAATCTAATCCCCGTCCCCGTATATTCTGCTGGTGAATTGCTATTCGTCCTCACCCATTCCTTGATTCAGGCCTTTCCTGCGCTGGGTCTGCCATCCGGCGGCGGCACCGATTATGGCTACAGGAATGATTATATACCAAGCGCTCATTGCCTGCCCTTCAAATCCGCTTTCATCCTTTGACTCAGATACAGGAGTTTCTCCCCCTACTCTAAGGGTAAATGGTTCTACCAGCACCAGTGGTTCCCCGGATTGATCCTGATAAGAGAAAATCAGGCGGCCGGAAATCTCTCCTGGCTTCCGGGGCTTGATAGTGCCATGAAAATATCCGGCACTATCCTCTTTCATATCACCAACGAAAACTATTTCGTCAAGGGCGTCAAAATCACCATTAAGCTTAATTATCAAATTGCTCAAGCCGGCTCTTCCAGTATTATAATAAGTGCAATAAAGGTTCACCAGTTTATCCGGCTCCATATCTCCAGTAAATCTAATATTACCTACTTCCAGGTTGCTCAGCGTCTCCAGTGCCCCGATATCCGTCGACCCTGTTTTCCCGCTGCCCTGCCGGCCATCCCCTTCACTTGCTGGCTTTGGTTTTACCGCCAAAGTGAACTTCGTCTCATCACTGTATATTTTTTTGGCTTGGTCAGTGAAATCAGCCCTGAGAACCAGAGGATATATGCCTTCATCAAGATCGGGCGATGCCTGGACAATATACTTCACTTCCTGCTCCATGCCCAGAGGTATATCATCCAGATACTGGCGATTGCTGCCGGAACTTACATAAATACTATCGCTGCTCAATCCTTCCAAGCTGATGACGATATCCCTAGCTTCCAATTCACCCTGATTCTTTATTTTAATCAACAGTTCAAAATCCTCGCCCGAAACCAGATAAGCATCCTCATTCAGTTCAAGAGTAAGAATAAGGGCCGGGGGGGCTGGGGGATCTTCAACCCTGACGTATATGTTCTCACTGGCTGTAAAGCTTTCTCCTGCGCTATTCATGAATTCATAATCCATCTTCAGGGGATAGCTGCCTTTCGCTGCGTTGGCCGCAGTTTCAAGATTTAACTTTATGGTTTTGATTTCTCCGCTGTTCAGCGAACGAAAATAGAACATCTGCTCATTGGGAAAGGAAAAGGGGGCATCGGCGGCAAATGAAGCCTTCACCAGCACCTCCTGTATCTGATAAGTGCTTATGTTCTGTAGGTTGATTATTCCCTCCAGAGTGCTTCCAGCTGAAGCATGAAGGGTTTCTTTATCCTTTATCTGCAGTACCGGGAGATATCTGTCACCAGGCTGAACCACTGAGCCATCAGCCAATTTGACCGACAGATACCTTTCTTCTGTTATTGGGCGTTCATAACCTGTTTTATTGTAAGTGAACACTAGGGGAATCTGACCATCTCCTCCTCCCTGGTAAACCATGTTAATGGAAACCGACTCGGTTGCCCCTGGTTTTAGCTCCGCTGATACCCGTATCCTCTTATTCGAACCCTGGATGGCAAAACCGGAGGATTCTACGGCCTCCAGATACAAGCTGCTTATGGCTCCATCCGAAGTGTTCTTGACCGTTATAGACAGGTTGAACTGTTCCCCCCGGGCAATGGCATCGCTGGAAACCGAATATTTCATAATCTGTATTAATCCCTGTTCAGCCTGCAGAGCCGGGGTGAACATCCCTATCTGAAGTATCATCAGAAAAACTATCAAGAATACTATGATTTTGCTGTTCAACTTCATCATCTCTCTCCTCCTGCTGGCTGCTTTCATTTTCTCTCCACTATAAGCTACATGTAATTTCTGTAAAATACAAGCCGGTTTATCAATTTTATTACTGCACCACTATTCAGTATATTTAGCAATTTATTTCATCCCCAATAATCCACGTTGCTCCAAAAAGACTTATGCCTAACCAGCATCTGTATTTTTTGGACAATAATATAAATACGCGAAGACTGAATAGATTCTTACATATCAAAACCGGCAGACAACCCCCCCCCCGCATACAGACGGCCTTTGATGCCATCCATGCTCTACAACTCTATCCTCCGTTCCCAGATCAGAACCGCCCCGGTAAATACCAGCACAGCCGAGAGCAAGTTATACAGTCCATGGAGCAGCAAGGTTTTAATCTGCTGCCATTCCACCGAGGCGGATATCATAAGAGGGCTGTCATTTAAAACCATCCGGGTATCAGGCATAAGTTTAGCCGCCAGGATGAAAATACCCAGGAAGACTATAAAGGAGATCAAACCTGAAGCTTTGTTAAAGAGTTTTCCACTTACCTGACTCATAAAGCTGGTGCAGAATATAAACAGCATGCCTGTAATACTAACCCCATATGTGGCGGCCACCAGTTGTATTAGATAGCTTTGGGAAGCGATTTCCTTCCACATATCAGGAAATGAACTGATCAGGGCTGCACCCCCCACCAGAAGTACTATCAGAGTTCCTGCCAGGTACTCGGTGAACAGTACTGCCAGTTTGGAACCCAGCATCATAGTCCCGGATACGGGCAATGACATCATCATATAGATGGTGTTATTGTTCCATTCCCGTCCCAACAGCCGAAAGGACGTTATTACCGGCAATAGGACTGCCAGGCCCAGCAAAAAAGTAGTTGGAGCCAAGATAATGGCCCGGCCCGCATCCTCGGTCTTGAAATAAGTCCAGCCGATCAAAAATATGGCAGCCAGAGCAATCACCAGTAATTCAATTCGGATCTCCCGCAGGTCTTTGCTGAACAGCGTTCTGAACATTTTAAATTTGCTGACTGCCATGCCTGAAAACCTCCTTCATTATCTCTGCCAGTGATTTATTCCTCTCTTTTCGTAGCTGCTCAGCGTTACCCACCAGCTGAATACGTCCTTGATCAATAAACACCACATTATCTACCAGACTCTCTATCTCATCTATTTCGTGAGTGGAAATCAGCACCGCCTGTTCCCCTCCCTGATAGCCCCTTATCATCGCTTCCGCAATCTCTTCCCGGGTCAGGATATCTATCCCCGAAAAAGGCTCGTCCAGCAACAGGTAGGGGGCGCGCCGGGCCAGGACCAGCAGCAGCTTGCATTTAGCCCGCTGTCCCTTGGATATCTTACCCATTATCATATTCTCTTCCAGGCGCAAAAATGATAGCAGCTCCTGGTAACGGGACTGATCCCAGTCCCCATAAAAAGCCTGCATAAATTCGGCTGCCTGCCTTAAACTCCACCACGGGTACAGATGGTCTATTTCAGGTAAATAGGCTACTGAGTCTTTCTTGTTTCGGGGCGTCCCCCCCCCCACCAGAACCTGACCCGAGTCGGACCGATTAATCCCGGCTATCAGCTTAATAATAGTAGATTTTCCAGCTCCATTAGGTCCGAATATACCGGTAATTAATCCGCCTGCAAATTGTATATCTACCCGGTCCAGGGCAACTACTGTTCCGAAACTCTTGCTGACATTATTAAACTGTATCAACTTACTCATCCTCCTCCCGGTTTGTTAACTGCACCTCCAGCATGGCCAATATCCTCCTATCCTCAAAGCCCAGTGAGCGCATTTCCCTTACAAAATGCTGGATACACTTATCCGCCATCTCTTCCGCCATTTTATCCCGCATTTCCTCTCCGGCAGCGACAAAAGTCCCCTGCCCCCTCAGAGTTTCAACCATATTCATGTTCTCCATCTCCCGATAAGCTCTTTGCACGGTATTCGGATTAACTCGAACGGTCTGGGCATATTCTCTTTGCGATGGGATTTTATCTCCCTTGCTTAATTCAGCCCGGATAATACTTTTTTTGAATTCATCAATTATCTGCACATATATGGGCTGGGAATTATCAAAGTTCACTGCCTCACCCCCATTGTGTTAGTGCACTATAGCATTAGTACACTAACATAATATTTCTTTTCTGTACTCTAGTCAAGCAGATAATAAATTATTTCTGTCGAAGCAGTTGGCAGATATAAAGCCAAAAAGACCGGCCAGGTTAACCCCGACCGGTCTCAATCATTCAGAAATACCTGATGTACTGCTGGTTGATTACATGCTGGCATTTAATTTCTTTTCTATTTCTTCCAGGTTTTTCATCAATATGTCACTCTTAATCTCAACCAGGCATATTTCTTCTTTATCCACCGCATTCTCCAGATCGTTCACCGCGTTTTCGGTTTTCTGCCTAATCTGTTGATTCTCAATGGCCTGGTTTTTTTCTATAATATCCCACTGGGTTTTTAGTTTGGGTACTTCCTGCTGGGCTTCTTCCCATTTTGTCCGTCCTGATTCATATCTTATCACCATGGCAGCATTCCTTAACCTGAAGTATTCGGCTGGTATTTTGCTTTCAAATAAGTCCACCATTTCAGGATAATAGCGGTATACTTCCAGGGCTGAAAACAGACTCCGTTCAACGTTACGTTGGTCAGTGCTTATGGTGAGCTCTTCCAGGGAGTTCTCAAATTTGTCCCGAATATCCGTGCTCAGACCTTCTTTTATCACCACCGCCTCCGCCTCGTTCCAGTCCTGGTGCAGTTTTGCTACCCTTTCACCTATTTGGCTCCAGATTTCCTGGCTGCTGCCAGATGATTGCTGTTTTGATACTGAATCGGCCCCCTGCTCCTTCGGTTCTTCCGGTCCGCCGCTGTCTTCTTCCTCGCCTGATTGATCATCGGAGGTGGGACAGTCAACCATAATCATCGCTGTTTGCTCCAGTTGGGCAATCAACTTGTCCAGTTCAGAGCGTATCGATTTTAACTCTGATGGCAGTTCTTTCTTTTCTGAACCGGCAGCAGCTGGTTTTCTTTCGGCCTCTTGACCTCCGGAACAGCCATGAAACGGCAATAGGAGAACTGCTGCTATTAGTATTATCACTAGATGTCTAATTCCATTTCTTTTCATAGTATCACTCCGGTACAAAAATTGGTTTCCGGGTGAAGCCTATTTATCCTGCCCGAGAAACTCTTAATCTATGTTTTCCTTAAGCACTGCCAATCATTCTTATTAATAATCTTTGGTTTTATTTGTATAATCCTTAAGCTATATCCCCCGAATCATATCCCCTGAAGCAAGCTGAGGCCGTGCTTCTGCACGGCCTCCATAGGTCAATAATGTATTACTCAAATTACTCCAAATCCACTGAGGAACACCAGGAAAATAGCTACCGGGGCGATATACTTGACTAGAATACTCCAGATTCCGGCCAGTGGGAAGGAGGTTAGGCCACCGTCGGTAATCTCATTTATGGCCTTGTCAGTACCCCATACCCAGCCTACGAAGATGCAGAGCATCAATCCTCCCAGCGGCAGCATCAACTTGGAGGTTATAAAATCAAAGGCGTCAAAGAAACCCATGGCAGGAATGTTCATGCTGGCGATCTCCGGAATGATATGAACATTGGCTAGAGACCCCATAGAAAGCGAACAGGGAATAGCCAGAATGAATATTCCAATAATGCCCAGAATCGAGGCTCCTCCCCTTTTTACCGATTTTTCATCCACCAAGTAAGCAGTCACTACCTCCAGCAGTGATATGGCTGAAGTAAGGGCAGCGAAGATTACCAGCAAGAAGAAAATGGTAGCGAAAATTTCCCCCGCCGGCATTTTATCAAATACCTGCGGCAGGGTGGCAAACATGAGTCCTGGACCAGATCCCGGTTCCATGCCAAAGGCAAAAACGGCCGGAAATATGGCCAGTCCAGCCAGAAAAGCTATAGCGGTATCCAGGCCCGGGATCATCCAGGAACTTTGAGTCAGGCTGCTGTCCTCGCCAAGGTAACTGCCGTAGGTAATCATGCAACCCATGCCCAAACTCAGTGAGAAGAAAACCTGCCCCATGGCGGCCAAAATTACTCCGCCATCAATCTTGGACAGATCCGGGTTAAGATAATAATTAAGTCCCGCTCCTGCACCGGGCAAGGTACAGGATCTGATGGCTATAATAACAATGAATATAAATAACAGCGGCATCATAATCTTACTGGCTTTCTCAATACCGCCGCCAATTCCATAATATACTATTATCCAGGTCAACACACAAAACACCAGGGTATATACCAGCGGTTCCATGGGGGCCGTAATGAAAGCCCCGAAGTCAATGCCGGCAACAGCATTAGTGCAGGAAGCCACAAAATATTTAATCGCCCATCCGCCTACAACAGTATAGAAGGCCATTATCAAAAATGCACACAGGACGCCCATTCCTCCGACCCAGGCCCACTTGGCACTCAGCTTCTTGTACGCACCCAGGGCATCCAACTGGGTGTGCCGCCCTACAGTAAGTTCAGCCAGCATTACAGTCATCCCGATAAGCACCAGTAGCAGCAGGTAAACGAATACAAACGCTGCTCCACCGTTCTCACCCGCCATGTAAGGAAATTTCCACAGATTTCCCAGTCCTACCGCTGAGCCTGCCGCTGCCAGCACGAACCCGGCTTTGGTAGCCCACTTACCCCTTCCTACAATTTCATTCATAAGCACAACTCCTTTTCCTCTCTTTTATACCAATTCCATCCCCGTTGACGAAATTGTTACCTTAAAGCAGTCTATTAATATTTATAATATCACATTTTTCCAATAGTGAAGCCCGGCTATGTTAATATCTGCCTATTTGATATCGGCCATAGCATTCATTATGCCGCAAAGCTCCCTAATCTTTTACTGCTTACAGCCTGAGCCTGAATCAGATTTTATGCAATAAATGCTTAGCTTCCTATCTCTATGACAGCTTCCAATTACAATTCTCCACCAATCCACTGGCCTGCCCCCAAAAAGAAAGAAGATGGTTATAGAAACCATCTTCCACGAAATCAAGTTAAGTCGATTTAATAGCAACCGGGCAGTCTGGTGCAACCGTGCAGCCGGTTATAAAGACCTTTTTTAAGAACTTTTAATAAACTCACTGTTTGACATCAATGTAAACAGTGTTGCCCCGGTATAAAACTTCCTCTCTCAGCAATGACCGGATTCAGTAAGTATCCATATTGTCTCCAGGACATTGCTTCGATGCTAAAACCCCTTAAATACTGTGAAATCAACTTGATTCTATCTCCTCGTATCAATTAGCCTCAGCCATATGATTCATAGATTCTATGTTCCTGCAGATCTTGTTAATTGTACGAGGATACAACATTTTTTTACCGTTTCTGTAATTCTTGATATATCCCACCAGTTCATGCCGGCCTAACACCGTCAGGTCGCTTTCTATTTTCTGATTGTTTCGAACGGTAATGTTATCACAGGATAAAACTACAATTCCCTGGGTAGGCAGGTTTCTTACCCCCACTACCTTTTTTAAAAACCCCTGCAGGCGGTATTCATGTGAATCAATCTGCCCGGCAGGATTAGTAATGATTTTGGAGTATCCGCTCTTCTTATGCAGTATCCAGTTTCCGTTACTGTCTATGTCTATTATTCCACCACGTTCTCCGCCATAATTCTTGGTCTCTATGTGGAATATACCGTTGGGCCCAACTATTAAAGTATCGTATTCATTGGTATGCTCCTTGTCAGGTCCCAGTTTAATGTTATGATAGACTTTATAGCGCGATTTCGGATTCTCCAGATTAGATAGTACTTGCTGAACTTTCAGTTCTCCTCTGTCTCCGCTTTGCATGATTTTCCTCTGGGTTTCATTCTTTTTATCCCGAGATTTTATGGCCAGGATAATGACAACCGCAGCAATCGCAACCAGGATTATGGGAGACAGTATCAATAATGTGCTCACTTGTCGCTCCTTTCATATTTTTTTCCTGGTGGAGATATCACTCTTATTATAACAAATATCTGCCAATAATATTATGCTAAATTAGCATAAATTTTTCGCAATTCTCCGACTTGAGTCCCTTTTATCTCGCAAATTGTTGCATAAATACGCAAGTCAAATGTCAATCGTAATACAAAAAGCCGCGGCGTTCAATCACGGCCTGCGGCTTCTATGCTGCGCTGTAGGCTTTTAAGACCTCTAATCCTCGATCTGCTTTTCGTCTTCCTCTTCCCTGGCCTTGCGGAAATTACTCAGGGCTTTTCCCACTGAATCGCCCAGCTGAGGTAATTTCCCCGGGCCGAATATAACTAATACTATTATTAGAATAAATGCCATTTCCCATGGTCCGAAGTTTCCTATTAAGCCAAACATTATTTCACCTCCTGGCTTGCTGCCTGTCTTACTACCTAATCATACACCTGTATTAATTAGAAGTCTATATATCCCGGGCATAGCGCCTGCAAGACACTTCTCCCTCTCCTTAAGCTGTTTTAATAACCAGCATACATCTAATTTTATACTAAATTCAGATTAATTTCTTCCCTTAATATTTTTGCTTTAATTGTTTAGCCTTAAATATCCGAGCAGCAAGTATCCTGTTTAAACGCTGATGCACAATGTATTTGACACGGTAAATATCTAACTTTATAATATTTAGGTGCATCGGATTATTTGCTTGTCGGATGCTTGGTTCATAAACCTATCAATCACATGCGGATGTGGCGGAATTGGCAGACGCACCAGACTTAGGATCTGGCGGGTAACACCGTGGGGGTTCGAGTCCCTTCATCCGCACCATAGAATAATAGAGGGTTTTGACCCTCTTTTGTTTTTTCTGATTTACTGCTATATGAAATTTACTGCCGTTTTTACTGCCGTTTGTAAAAATACCTTTCAGGATAATAAATAAAGCTACTCACTTCAGACGATGATTCTCCCCAAGGGAACCCACTCTTTATGAATTGCTATTTATATCACAGCTCGATTTCTTTTCTTACACCAATTATTGAAAACTTTTAAAAAATGATGGATATTCCTCAGGAAGAACTTCATTTATATTAGATCCATGTCTCCTGTAATATTTACCATCATACATCATTGGATCCCTTGCAGCTTTTACCTTAAATATAACAATTTCCTTATCGAAGTAACTAATAACCCGGATTTCTCTGCATATTATATCTATAGTTTCATTAGTAATTGGCTGATTTTTAATTTTCTGTATAATCCATCGAAAGAATTCATCGATGTCCTTTTTTAAAGCTATGCATTCGTGCTCTATTCCAGTAACGAAGAAACCCCGATATTGTTTAGCAGTAATCCCATAAATTTCCTTAATCCTTTCACTGTCCTTACGTTTATCCGCAACACCAACACAAACATATCCAACTGCTGTTGGAGAGTTATTAGCCATTGCAGTCAAAGTTAATATTATCTTGGAAAAACTATCATCATCGAATGTATCAGTTCCATCTAATATTAGAAACCCTTGTTTAAAATCATATAATGTTTGTTCTGTTTTAGATTGCATAAGTAATGATTCAAATTCAGTCAGCCATTTATATCGAGCTGGGTCTGTAGATGCTTTTTCCTTAAAACATTCTTGTATAATTCCAGCAATTGCATTTACATTATCCGTTTTATTGGATGCGCTCCAATTTCCTCCTTCACTTATTCTAATGTAGTCTGATATTCCATCAAGTTTCTTAATTAACTCTGGATAACTAACAACCTCATTATTCTCCTTAACAAGTATCTTATGAAATGCTAGAAAAATCGTTTGGAAATATCGTGGTAGCCGTTGTGCTGGGTTCTTAAATACAAGTTCTCGAAAGTTCTTACCCGATATATCTAATATTGTTCGAATTTCATTATAAACTAAAATAAATTGGTATTTAAGAACATCAACACCAATACGACCTAACGCCTCTTGCATATCTGTCGATTTTTCACTAATAGTAAGTCCATAGTATTCATCAAGAATTTGTGAACTGGTCCCGGGAAGCTCACTAAAACACATTGAAGCTAAAATATCCGCAACAATCTCTTCATCACGCGCTTCCCTTACCATCTCTTTTGTTATTACGTTATGTTTTACCCAAAAAATATCTTCTACAGGTATTCCATAATTTAGACCAATGTTAGTTATGCTTATTTCATTCATCATACTTAGGTTCAATATGTTTCCAGGAGTAGTATCTGTTCTTATTTCTGAAGAAATTGATCTTACTAGATCAGTAAAAAGGCCTAATGTTCCTGCTGATCGCAGTTCTTGTCGAGATAAATGCCTTCCATAGCTATTTATTCTTATAAATATTTCGTCAACTTTATTGGTATCTCTGAATGAATAAACTGACAAGGGTAATATGTAACTGGCAAAAGCTTCACATATTTCCCTAGAAAGTTTTGGTTCTTTTTGAACTAATATCTCCCTATCCAAAACAGATTTAGATTCTACCATGGTCTCAAGGTCAAAAAATTGACCATTATAATCAAACTGACCTTCAATAAATGCTGTAATAGCGTTCAATCGCTGCATGCCATCAATGATTTCAAATACAACTTTTTCATTGATGGTGGTTTCTGCCAGCAAAATTAATGGTACAGGATAGCCTTTTACTATGGAATCAATGAATGTTCTTTTTTCTTCCACGGTCCATATAAGTTTACGCTGATATCTCCTATTAACAAAGAGTAAATCATTTCTATAGAAATTATATACTCTTTGTATACTTTCGCTACGTATAGATAATTCACGTTGAACCGATGTACTAGTCGAGTTTGCACTCACAAATACCACCCCTGTCCATTTATTTATAAAATTCCAGTATTAAGTATATATTTCAACATTATCCATTGTTTTCCTGCTTCGACATTATGAACATAAAAAAACACAGGCAAATACCCATTCAACTTATTTAAATGAAAAAGCCCTCCAGTTTCTACCTAGAGGGCTTTACTAAAATGTATTAATTATTTTATTTTTAATGCTTTGTCCAGCTTATTAGAAGCTTCCTTCTGGATCTTCTCCTGAACATGACTATAGGTATCACCTGTCATTGCTACGCTATGATGGCCTAAACGATCACTAACTACCTTAAGATTTTCTCCCAGTTCCAGCAGCATGGTAGCATGTCCATGTCTGAGGTCGTGGAACCTTATAACTGGTAGTTCAGCATCCTCCAGGTCCTTCTTAAAGGATCTGCTAACAAAATCCGGGTTCATTGGCTGCCCTGCTTCGTTACAGAATACAAGGTTAAGCGGGTTATATTCTCCTTCAAAGGCTACATTTTCAGCTGCCTGGCGTTTTTTCCATGCCTTTAGTTCCTTGGTAACCCGTTCTGGTAATGGAATTGTTCTCTTGGATTTCTTGGTTTTGGGATCTCCGAATACATAACCGCTCTTTACTCTAACCATAGCCCGCCTTACGGTTAACATTCCTCGCTTTAAGTCGATATCCTCCCACTTTAGCCCTAACAGCTCAGATCTTCTCAAGCCGGTACCCCATTCCGTGATATACACAGGAAATAAGCGGCTGGCCTTCGTACTGCTAAGAAAATGGTTCATTTGTTCTGTAGTCCAGGGAATAAATTCATTTTTGCTTTTCTTAGGTTTATCTACTGCGTTACATATATTACGAATAAGAGTCTGATTTTTTACAGCTTGTTCAAGGGCTGAATGAAGTACTGTAAATATAAGCTCTACTGTTCGGGGTGATAGCGGCCCTCCTTTTTTATGTTCTCCACAATCCCGCTGTCTCCCACTGGCTAGTTTTTGATTTAACATCTTCTGGACCTGCTCTGGTCTTAGGTCCTTTAGATTAAAACTGCCTATACTGGGCTTTAAATGGCCTTCTACAATGCGTTTATAATCTTCATACGTGTTTTGCCTTACCCGAACTTTAGCATAGGTTTCCAGCCATGTATCCAGCCACTGGCTTACTGTTATTTTTACTCTGGTTGCTATTATACCCTTTTTCAAGTCATCTTCCCAAGCCAGCTTTTTTGCTGCTGCTTCTTTCCGAGTCTTACCGTGTCAATTCTCAAATTAATCCATCCAATATTCTCAAATTAAAATCACCTCATATCAGTGAATTTGGATACACATTCTCAAATTCAGCCAGTAACAAATTTGTGGATAATCATATTACGACAGCAAATTAATTGGTTAAATAAGGAAAAGAAAAAGCCGCCAGAAAAACATAAATCCAACGGCTGATGGGTGAGTTTTGCTAAACTAAAAATTCAATTCACTCTGGGCCTGGTAGACAGTTTCTTCATCAATTTGTCGCTGCTTCTTTTCACAGGCATACAAAAGGCAATTAGTAGCCAGACTGTTTATTAACCTGGGTACGCCATTGGTAATGCCATAAATGGCTTCAACGGCTGAAGATGAGAAGAGTTCTTCATGAGTACCCGCAAATACCAGGCGAGTTTTTAGATAGTTTTCTAGTTCCGACTTGTGCATGCCATTCATTATGTGCTTCAATACAATACGCTGTCTGAGCGGGTTATTAATACTTAATGTTAATTTGCTTTTGATAAGCGGCTGCCCGGCCAGAATGAGGATAAAGGGATTTTCTGAGTCCATATTAAAATTAAAAATCAGCCTTAAATCTTCTAATAGCTTGTTTGAAGCCATGTGAATCTCATCTAATATGATAACCGGTGTAATCCGGCGTTCATGGTACATAGAGTTAATAGCAAACTGAATCTGGTGGAAAAGATCCACTTTTTTGTGCATGGGCACTTCACCAAGTTCCAGCGTTAATCCCCGGTAAAATTCCT
>Ga0334882_1000574_pt1 | contig 55649 bp, 53 predicted proteins | sample GraSluR1_MG_5_FD_207226 | JGI IMG/M metagenome (GOLD analysis project Ga0334882, IMG submission 207226) | Sludge microbial communities from methane-producing bioreactor in Wageningen University, Netherlands - Granular Sludge_15_04-R1 | ecosystem: Engineered > Bioreactor > Anaerobic >... | reverse complement strand
CACATTATCCTATGTTTGGTAAATTCCTTGCCTCTAATCTTTGAAATAAGACAAAAAGCATAGAGATATACTACAAATGTTCTATTGCTACTATGAAATCTTCGTGATATGCTACTTTTAATGGAAATAAGCTGTAAAAGAGGATGATGACCATGCCTAAGCGCTTGCAACTAAGTCCCCAAAACCAAAAATTGTTCAAATTGTTCTGGCCGATTTTAGTTGAACAAGCCTTGACCATTTTGGTTGGCATGGTTTCAACCATTCTGGTTTCCAATGTAGGAGACTATGCGGTAGCTGGAGTGAATCTTGTTGATACGATTAATCAAATGATTATTATCTTCTTCAACGCCTTGGCTGCGGGTGCGACTGTCATGGTAGCACAGCATATTGGAGCACAACGAAACCAAAAAGCCGGTGAAACGGCAGCTCAGTCGGTGGTTTTGGTGGTTGGGCTTGCTGCAGTCATGGGGGGATTGACCTTTACCTTTGCGCGCCCAATCCTGCATCTCTTATATGGAAATGCAGCCGCCAATGTTTTACAGGTCAGTGAAATCTACATGCGCTTTTCGGCAATCAGTTACCTGTTTTTAGGTCTGTTTAGTGTTTCGGCTGGAGCCACTCGTGCATCAGGGGATTCTAAGACCCCCATGAAAGCAGCGTTGCTTTCGAACTTGGTAAATATCAGTGTAGCCGCGCTTTTAATCTTTGTCTTTCATTTAGAAGTATATGCCGTTTCGGTTGCGGTTTTGTCGGCCCGCATGGTCAGTGGGTTATTTATGTTCTACCACGTCCGCAAGCGTCAGAGTGGACCGCTTGTTCTACCAAAAATTAAAATTAAAGTGGACTGGGAGTTGGTTCGACCGGTACTCAATATCGGTGTTCCATCGGGAATCGACTCCTTGATTTTCCAGGGGGCTAAAGTTTTAATATCGGTTTTCCTTTCCGGTATGGGTACGAAAGCAATGCAGGCCAATGCCATTGTCAATTCTGCCGGTGGATATTTGTGGTTGGTTGGCAATGCGATGCAAGTGGCAGCCGTTACCATGGTGGGACAAGCCTACGGCGCCAGACTCTACAAAACAGCCAAACAATGGATGCGAAAACTTTTGCTGTATACTGCAGGAATTCAGGTTCTGATGTTGGTTCCATATCTTTTATTTTTGAACACCTTGATCTCGTTTTATGCACCTTCTCCTGAGAGTGCCTTCTTGGCGAAACGCATTCTTACCATTATATCGATAGCTCAACCCTTTGTTTATGGAGCAGCCTTTGTCTTGCCCCAATGCTTGCGAGCGACTGGCGATGCCAGAAATACGATGGTGATTTCTGTCATCAGCTTGTTTGCGTTAAGGCTGTTTTTTGGATGGTTCTTTGCCCTTTATTTGGGGTGGGGTGTATTTGGGATCTGGATGGGTATGCTAGCAGATTGGCTGGGGAGAGGGTTGGGATTTCTCTGGAGACTGGAAGCGAATCGGTGGCATGGGGGAAAAATCCCGGAAGATGAAGGGGTTATTGCCTCTTAATAAGAACCTAACCTGAAAAATCAGAAAGCGAAGGAATCCCCTTTTTGAAGGTTATTGCACCACAAACAAAAGCGTGCTATCCTTATGTACTATTTAAAGCGAGAGCAGAAACTTTAGTTTACAGAAGGATTATCACGGAGAGGAGTCTTATTGTTGAATCCTAAACCAGGTTTCTTGAAAGAGAACAAACGATTGCTGCAATTATTTTGGCCGATCATGATTGAACAGGGTCTCACCATTTTAGTCGGCGCTGTATCAACCATCTTGGTTTCTAATGTTGGCGATTATGCCGTTGCTGGCGTCAACTTAGTAGACTCGATCAACAATTTGATTATCATTTTCTTTAATGCCATGGCCTCCGGTGCTACGGTTGTGGTCGCCCAAAGGATTGGTGCTCGTAAAAATAAAGAGGCTGGAGAAACGGCAGCGCAAGCCATTGTATTAGTAGTCAGTATGGCGATTATTGTTGGGACATTTGCCTTTTTCTTTGCAGATCCCATTTTGCGGAGCTTATACGGGCGTTCTGCAGAGAATGTATTGAGCTCAGGGACCATTTATATGCGCTTTTCCGGAATCAGTTATCTTTTCTTAGGTCTGTTCTCGGTTTGTGCCGGTGTAACAAGAGCCTCGGGAGACTCAAAAACCCCAATGGTTGGTGCCTTTGTTTCGAACATCATTAATATTTCTATTGCTGCAACCTTAATCTATGGCTATGACTTAGGTGTTTATGCGGTTGCTATTGCTATGTTATCTGCACGTATTGGTGCAGCTCTGTTCATGTTTTATATGGTCAGCCATCGAAAATTCGGCGAATTGGTTTTGCCCAAGATTACCTTGCGGCTTAACATGGAAGTTATACGACCCATTCTACAAATCGGCGTGCCTTCGGGCGTAGATTCTCTGATTTTCCAAGGAGCAAAAGTGCTGGTTTCCGTTTTCTTATCAGGAATGGGAACAGCTGCTTTGCAAGCCAATGCAATCGTCAGTTCTTTGAGCGGATTCATTAACTTGGGTGCCAATGCCTTTTCCATTGTTGGGGTGACTGTGGTAGGGCAATCGTACGGAGCCCGTATGTATAAGCAAGCAAAAACACTGATGCGTAAGATTTGCTTGTATTCATCCGCTATTCAAGTTATTGCAGGAATCCCTTTCCTGATTTTCCTTGATCCAATGATTGCCTCTTACGGGCCTTCTCCGGCAGCAGCCGAAGCAGCCAAATTAATTCTAACGATTAGTGTTATCATGCATCCTTTGTTGTATCCTACGGCGTTCGTGTTACCCGGTTCTTTACGTGCAACGGGAGATGCTCGCAATACCATGATTATCTCAATCATTAGTTTATTCAGCTTGCGGCTTATGGGCTCTTGGTTCCTGGGTGTCAAAATGGGCTTAGGAGTGGTTGGAATCTGGCTCTCCATGTTTTCCGATTGGGGAGGTCGCACCATAGGGTTTGTATACCGATTGGAAAAAAACCTCTGGCATGGTGGTAAAGAGCCTTTGGATGAAGGCGACGTCAATCCCCTTACCGGGGACAACTAAAAGAATATAAAAAGCGTGTCATGCGGATGCGCTTTTTATTTGTACTTTGACAAGATGAAAATTGAGGAATATAATTATGCTGGCAATAATTTACAGAACAGCCAAAATATGAGAGAGGTGAAATTCAATGAATGAATCTAAACTAAGGGAGCTTTACAGTAATAGGGGAGTCTCGGCTACAGCTACCGACGCTGCAATCCAAGTTTGCCAGCAATTCGGAAAAGCTATGCAAGAACAAGAAGTGTCGTTTGAAACGGTAACGGTTGATTTTATCAGAAGTTACATCAAGAATCTAATCGAGCACGGGGAGAATGACCTTGGAACGCTGGTAGCGTTGGCTCGTTATTTTCTTCTGATCGGACGCAGCGAAATTTACGTCTATTTTACTTCTTTAGTCGGTGGAAGAGGAGTCATTGAAAACATCACCGAGAGGGTTGCTACATATCAGGGAACAGAAGTTGCTGAAACGTTGAAAGAAAGAACCGGGAAACTCCCTTTGGGTACAGATCCCGAGGAACAACCTGAATTTACTGCAAATTTCATGGAAGAATTGAAAAAGTTGGTTCCTGCAGAGAAAATCGGTAGTATCATGGCTGGTAATAACCACAGAATCCCGCGGGAAGCGTTCTTGAAGGATAAGTTACGCTATGAAGAATTGGGTTCCTTAGATGAATTTCTGGTGGAGTTTCACAAACGAAAAGTCGCTGAACTGCAAGAGCATTGTGACAATGGTACGGTTTGGTACGAGCAAACGATTACCCAAGAAGTGGTGGATTTTGTAGCCGGCAATCAGGAGCTCTTATCGGCCGTGCGCGAAGGAGATACACTCTATATTACAAAAATTCCTTATGACCCAGCCACCTACTTACATCTTACAGATCCTAAAATGATACGCTACTATGCCTGCCACTGCCCTTTCGTTCGAGAAGCCATATTAAAAGGAGAGCCTCAAATTCCGGGAGAATGGTGTAATTGCAGTGCCGGTTTTGAAAAGTTTCCCTTTGATGTTATCTTAGACCGAGATCATCAGGCAAAGGTGATTGCTTCTGCTTTGAAGGGGGATCCCCTTTGTCGCTTTGCTATCCAATTATAAATAGAGAGAGGTTTTCATTACGAGTTACATCTTCAACAGCACCGGTTATCCACTCTATAATTCAAACATTGTCAAGGGCCAAGGTTGTTATGTCACGGATACGCAAGGCAGAAAATACTTGGATTTTGAAGCAGGAGTCTGGGCTTTACCCTTGGGTCACAGTGATCCCGATGTAAACCTGGCGATGCATCAACAGCTGGACGAAATCATGCATGTAGGTTATAAATATAATCACCCTATTGTAGAAAAGAGCGCCGAAAAACTCAGCAAGATTGCACAAATGGAAAAAGGCCAATGTGTTTTTCTCACTTCGGGCAGTGAGGCCGTTGAGTACGGTATACAAGTTGCAAAAGCGATTCGCCCGGGAAAACACTGCTTTAGCTTAAGAGGACAATACTTAGCAGCTTATGGACAAGGGTGGCAACAAGATCAACAGAGCTGGCAGCAAATCGAGTGGTCTACAGAAGACAACTTCACGCCGCAGGAGTGGTACGCTCGGCTTCATCAAACCTACGATTTTCAAGATTTCGGCGTATTTGTTTTCGAACCTGGAAACACATCCGGTTTCACGAAGCTTCCACCTCAACAGCTTATGACAGCACTCGCTCGAATTTGTGCTGAAAACCAGATCGTGACCGTCGTCGATGAAGTCACCTGTGGTATAGGACGTACCGGGAAATGGTTTGGCTTTATGCAATATGATTTTAAACCGAAAATCATAGCTGTGGGTAAAGGATTAGGAAACGGATACCCCGTCAGTGCAGTCATTATGAATCAAAAAACCGTTGTGGAAGCGGAGCTGGCAGGGTTCCATTTTGCCCAATCACACCAAAACGACCCCATGGGCGCTAGGGTCGCCTATGAGGTCATATTAAAAATTGAAAAAGCGGAGTTACTTCGACATACACAGAGCATGGGAGAATATTTGAGAGCAGGATACAAGTCCATGCAAAAAGACTTTCCAATTATTCGTGAAATCAGAGGGATTGGATTGCTAAATAGTATAGAGCTCGATGCTTCAGTTTCGGAAGAAGCAATGTGCGAAATCGATCGTCTGTTTTTTGAACATGGCATCATTGCCGGAGTAAAACCAAAGGAAAAAGTCATTCGCACCTATTGTCCACTCATCGTGACGCAAGAGAACTTAGATGTTTACTTGAAAACTCTAAGCAAAATATTGCAACTGGTCTAAGCTCAAGAAAGATCTGAAGCGAAATACTCGACTAGTTTCTGAATCCGCGATTGACGCGTAAAAGGGTTTATCCACTGGATACTCCCTTTTTTTGTTAGCTCCGTCCCCCTGCTTTGACATAGTTTACTTAATGTACTCAAAGCTTGATTACCACCCATGGAAGGGCTTGGGAAGAAATGGGTTACAAACCCATAGACGCGTTTTCCTTTTAAAGAAGGCACTTTTAATAAAAAAGCTTGGAGCACTGGGGAGAAGGCATATCCACGAACAGGACCACCAAAAATCAGTAGACCGTAGGCTTCAACACTCGGGATTCGAAGCAGCTGAACAGAAGAGGGGTTCATCTCGTTATCATTGCTGGCAGTAATCCTTTCTAAACTTACAATATGACCTAACTTTCGTAATTTCTCTTGAAGTTGCTGAGCCACCAAGAGAGAGTTTCCTGTTTTAGAATGGATTATTAGGGCAATTTTCATCTCTTTATCTCCTTTATTCTCTTACTTTAATGTTGCACCGGCATTGAGTAATGCGGTTTGAATTGCTTTTACAATGACTTTACTGCTGTAGGTCGCGCCGGCAATAGCATCAACTTGCAGGGATTGTGCCTTTAAAATTTGACTAGGAAGAACTTCTGCTGCACTACCTTGTCCATTGAAATGCTTTACTAAGAGGATATTTGTGATCGTGTGATTTTTGACAGTTACTTGAACTTCTACATCAATCGGTAAAACTTTATGGGTAGCACTGAAAATACCATCGTTTGCTGTACTTAAATCTACATCGGAAATCACTTCTTGGGCTAAAAGTAGCAGCTCCGATTCCATCCTTTTGACAAAGATGCTTGATCCTATGACGGTAATCAACACTAGTGCTAACAAAGCGAGAAGGATCTTATTTCGTGTTTTCATCGTTAATCATCCCTCCGAATTGGGTTGCGCTTCAAGAGATACTGTATACTTGCAGCTATTTCTTGGTGAATTTCTAACTTGCTTTTTTGGCTTTGTAAACTGAGTAATAGTAACCCTTGGACCGTATAAATCATGGATTTGGCAGATGTTTCTATGTTTTGCGGCTCAACGAGACCTTCTTTCACCAGACGAGTGAACGAGGAAACCCAAATTCCCTGAAACTTGAGCTCTAACTTTTGAAACCCGGTATCTCCTTCTGGTTGAACGAAGTTGTAAAAATAGAAGAAACGAAAAATTGTAGGATGGTCAATAAAATAATCGGCGTATCGAAAAAACTCCTGAATTATTTCTTCAACCGGGGCAAGAGTACTTGGATAAGTACCGCTTAACTCGAGAATCATTTCTTCAATCATCTCTAGCCGAAGCTCCCAGAGTAAATGATTGAGATCGGAAAAATAATAGTAGAGGTTGGTATGAGAATACCCAGTTTCTTCGGCCAATTTACGTACTGTCACCGCTTCATGACCAAGGGTATGAATAATTTTTTTAGCGGCGGCAAGAATATCTTGTTTGGTGCGTTCTTTTCTTGTAGACTTCATATAATCACCCGTTCTTTAACTAAGTTAAAAAATTTAACAAAGTTAAAATATCACATCAAGATCTAATTGTCAAGAAGAAAATAAAAAAATGCTTCACTTTTTTCAAAGTGAAGCATTTACACTTAATCGGTCAATAGGATTTCAATCAAGTGGCGATTTCCAAGGAAATCGTCTTCATAAATCTCTTGATACAGGAGCTGACATTGTTGCAAGTCTTTTGGGATTTGAAACACCAATGTTCCGGATTTTATATCATCTTTTTCAATAGTATAGGTGTCAGGAAATTGTATCTCTAAGAAAGGTTCCAACGGATATAAAATTTGTTCTTTCCCGGAATCGTCTTTATAGACCAATTGAAAGTCTGCATAGCTCATAGGCAGGGAATTGCCCGTGCGATTTTCGATAATCAAAGTCATTGCCAGCAAAAGAGCTTGTCGGTCCACAGGAATATAATCGTTTAAGTTCCTGCTAACCATCGTCTTTTCAATTTGCAATTCAAAGAAAGCCGTGGTTACGGTGTCGGCAACCTGATATGCTAACGTTTCGCCACTGGGGCGAGGGTCTTGAACCATGGGTTGGCAAGCACTAAGGAGCAGCAAGAACACAAGGAATAGCAAAATTCGTTGGAACCAGCGCATAAGAACATCACCTTATACATTTAATTTTCATTGGTAGGTTTTTTCTGCGGATTGGGTTTGCGACGAGAGCGGAAATATGCATTAGAGCGTTTCTCGGGCTGCTGCGGTTGCGGCGATGGGGCTGCGTTGGATTGGCTTGTTTTCTTGATTTGTTCTCCCGGGAGCTTAGCAATGGGTTGCTTCATAATTTGACCCGGTTTGACCGGTACTTGTTCTGGGGTTCTGCTCTTTCTCGCATCGGGCTGGTTATTGCGAGGATTTCGGTTACGCGTATTGCGAGTATCGGGTTTATCTTGACGATTTTGATTCTCTACAGGAGCGGTATTATTACGATTACCAGGTTGGGGACGGTTCTCAAGCTGGGGACGGTTCTTCCGATTGCGATCATTGATTCTGGCTTCAGGCATTCCTGGATTTTCTTGACTTAAATTTGGCACCGGGGTCGGTGTTTCAATAATGATTTTCTCTCCCAAGCTCAGTTCCGGTAAGTCCAGTTTTTGATTGGGGGCACTGAATTGTACAACGGTATGTGCTGCACAATTTTCGCATTCATAGACAATGCGGATGAACTTCTGATGACGGCTTCCTTCGTGACTGACCAAAAGCATTCTTTTTCGGCAGTAAGGGCAGGTCAAACGGTGATCAAAGCCGACCGGTCCCATTTTGACGCCAAAATCCATATCCCACTCGACTACTTCTTCAATTTTCATCATTCTAGCGGGATTTTTATGAAGTCCTGAACCGGGATACGTAGTAGGGGCGGCGGGCTCCTCTTGTGCTACTTCGTTAAGTTTGTTTTTTTCAAATTCTTCCATGTCTTTTATTATAATCCTCCTTGGGGTGTTGTTTTATTAGGTTACCTTTTATTATACCATAGAATCTTTACTTATGCACAGGAATTTTCTTCTTAAGAATCGGCTAATTTCTTTTGAATCAAACGAACCAGTCGGTCTCCATATTCTAAAGTGCTTTTTCGTACCGGAACTCCGATTTCTTGGCAGACTCCACTAAGCAAAACCTGTGTGAAAGAGTCTGCTGTGAGTATTTCCCCCGGCCGATACCCTGCCTTTCCGAGCGTTTCCACAACACCTTGGCTGACTGAAGCAAAATGTTCGTTACGTGCAGTCAAACGATAATCCAAAAGTTGACCGTCTGTAGCATCAATTAACAAAAAAATCCAAGGATAAAAAGGGCGTTGATCTGCTTGTGTTTGGAAGGGGACCTGACTTAGCTCCATAACCGCTTCGAAGGCAGCGGAAGGGTTTTGGGGTAATTGCATCAGGAGATGAGGTTCTTCCGGGCGAAGATAGCTCAACTTTTCGTGTTCTTCCGGCATAAGATTCTGAACCTCGTTTTGCCAAATTCCTTTTTGAGAACGGCGGATCAAACAACCATCGGGCGAAGACAAAAGTGAAGGATCCGGTTCGGCTAATTGTAGGAGCAAACGAATTTGAGGCAAGAGAATTTGCAGATTCAAGAAGTCCTCATCACTAGGATGCCATGGGAGGTATTCCGGAGTGAAATCCTTGAAGCGAGGCCAGCCAGATGCAGGAGGTTCGGTTATTCCCGCGATTTCTAAGCGCTTTTGATCGATTTCAGCTAAGGAATCCGAGTTAAAATGAAGGGTATAGAGGGCTAACTTGTTGGCTTTAATTGCGGTATCACCGAGTTTCAACCACTCTTGAAGGCGTAAATAGGCTTCATACCCTTTGCTGATTTGAATCCCCAGCATGGGCTGAGTTTTGCCAATTACTTGGACGAAATATAAAACATGACTTTCGGGGTGCTCTATGGCAAAGACCTCAGATTCTTCGACAAAAGTCCAAGGTTGTAAGTTTGCAATTTTCACGGCTTCTTCATAGGTTTTTTGAATAGCCTGAAGAGTTTCACTCATATTGATCAACATCCTTTCCGTTCTAACTATTTTATTTCGAGGAAAGAACCAGAAATTCCTGTTCATAGAAAAAGCACTGCTCGTGAGAACAGTGCTTTTGAAGAGAATGACTTATTCTTTGCTAAAGAAGGAAACGATTACCGCTCCAGGACCGGCGTGAGTACCAACCACACTACCTAAAACATATTCTCCATCGATGATTTCAGGTTTCATAATTTCTTGCAGTTGACGCATTTTGGGAATATTCAAAGAATGAGCAAACCCTACCGGCATGGTGGGGTCAAGATTGCCTTCTTTGTTTATGAAATCCAGCATCGTTTGCAGACCTTTGTCCATGCCACGCGCCTTCGCCAAGGTACTTAAGCTACCATCGACAATGGTCAAGATTGGTTTTAGAGAAAACACACTGCCTAAAGCACCCTGAACGCCAGATAATCGTCCCCCTTTCACTAAATAGAGCAGGGTATCCATGACAGCGTAAATCCTGGTTCGTTTTGCATATTCACGCACTTGGGAGGCGATTTCACTACCGGACTTTCCTTCATCTCTCATTTTCACAGCCAGTTTGACCAGCATGGCCATTCCCACTGTGATTGTCCCGCTATCGATTAAATAGATATCTTGGCGACCGGATTCTTCTTTGGCGATTTCTGCCGATTGAAAGGTTCCGCTGAGTTTAGATGACAAGGTAATGACAACGATTTCTTGTGTGGGGTATTTTGAAAAAGCTTGTAAAAAATCACCGACTCCAATTAAGGAAGTCGTAGGCAGATTTTTGCTTTGTTTCAATTTCTCATAGAATTCCTCGCTGCTAATCGTACGTTTGTCCTCGTAGGAATCATGATCAAAATTGACTTTCAAAGAGAGCATTTCAATTCCTAACTCATTAGCTTGTTCTAAAGAAAAATCACTAGTGCTGTCGGTCATAATTATTGGCATGAGTTAAACTCCTCCTGTTGCTATTTTTTGGTGAGAGATTCAAAAAATAAGGATAATTGTTCTAAGGAACGGGTCAGGCGTGCTAAATCTTCAGCATTCATTTGTTGTGCCACATAATTGATCATTTGCTCATGAAAACTCTCGTGAATCCGATTGACTTCGTAGCCAGAGTTTGTGGCAGTCATCAGGACTAATCTGCGGTCGTTGGCATCGGTAGAACGTTGAAGATAGCCTTTTCCGATTAAGGTTTGTACGGCCGTGCTCAATGCGCCTACCGTAATATTAAGTTGCTCTGCAATCGCGGTCATCGTGTTTTGTCCCATTTGTTCTAAGCGGATAACCGTTTCAATAACATGAGTTTCCTTAACCGATAAATTCTCGATTCCGCGTTCACTAAGAGCTTTGTCTTCAAATGCTAAGATGCTGTTAAAAGTGCGCACAAAAAAACGATTGAGTTGGTTGCGTTGCTTGTTGGTCATCAGATGATACTCCTTTACTTTTAACATAAAACCATTTTAACTTAAAAGCAACTTTCTGTCAATAAAAGAATCGGTCTTCACCTTAACAGGCAAAAACCGATTTTTTGTTTATTGAGTTGCAAGATTGGCTTCTCTTGGTTTGACCACGCTGAAGTTCTGCCAGTGACCGGATCGGAAGTAGGAATACAACAAGATAAACTGAATGACAATGGAAGCAACCATCGACCAGAAAAGACCATACATGTTGTGGGGGACTACAGCAATAAAGTAGGCTACCGGAATTCGTACCAAACTGCCCGCAATCGAGGTGATCATGGGTGCGACAGAGGCTCCGGCACCCCGCATCGCGCCGGCAAGGTTTTGATTCATTCCCATGATGAAGTAGAAGAAAGCTAAAATGCGAATCCCCACAAAACCAATATCTAATACGGTTTGATTATCGGTGAAAGCTCGCATCAGTGGGTGGCCGAAGAACCAGAGGAAAACGCCTAAGATTAAACCGAAAACTGTAATTGAGGTCATTGCTACATGAATTCCTTCTTTAGCACGATCATGTCGACCGGCACCCACGTTTTGTCCAACAAAGGTACTCAACGCCATGCCGAAAGCCATCATGGGTACAATCGCAAACCCATCTACCTTCTGCACAATACTGTTTGCAGCAATGTAATTGGAGCCAAAACGGTTTGCAAAAGATTGTATGATGACAGAACCTAGAGACATCGCTACATTTTGAATGGCCGCCGGAACGCCTAAACGAATAATCGTAGCAGCTAATTGCTTTTCAACACGCATACTCTTTGGAGACACATGAACCGGATAAACGCCGCTATTGATACGTATATGGACCAGGGCACCGGATACAATGTGCGATAATATTGTCGCAATGGCTACCCCGGCAACACCCCATTTAAAGACGATGACAAACAGTAAGTCGAGAACGATATTCAAGACGGCACTGACGCTAAGAAATACCAAAGGCCAGCGGGAGTCCCCCATGCCTCTCAAAATTCCACCACCAATGTTATACGCCATGTTTCCCAAAGTTCCGGCAAAAATAATCGCCAAATACACGGTGGAATCGCCGATAATATTCTCCGGTGTGCCAAGAAGTTTCAATAAAGGCCCGGAAAAGAGCACTCCAATGATACTAATCAAAACTCCACTGGCATAAACCAAGGTAAAGGCGGTGTTGACTGCTTTGTTTAAAACATCGTATCGTTTTGCTCCAAAATTTTGAGCGATGACAATGCCGGCACCCACAGCGATTCCCCAAAACATTGCATTGAATAACATCATAATTGGGAAACTGGCGCTAACTGCTGCTAACGCATCGGAACCGACAAAGTTGCCAACCACGATGGAATCGACTACATTGTATAATTGAGAGATTAAATTTCCAGCAATCATCGGCAAGGAAAAAGCAATCAGCTTTCTGGCAATATTGCCCTCAGTTAGATCCCCGCGCGAGTCTCTGGGTCGATTTTGTGTCATAAGTCCATCTCCTCTGAACTGTAAATAATAGATTGTAAGCTAAAGAATAGTAACACGAAATAATTTTAAAGTCAAGTATGTAAAAGAGGCCGTCTCATACAAGACAGCCTCTTGAATTGTGATGGATTTATTTGCTGATTTTGTCTAGCAAGCTCAAAATTTCATCGATTTTTTCTTGGTCATTTCCTTCCAAGACGGCTTCACGCACGCAGTGGCTCATATGACCTTTCAAAACCTCGCGATTGACTTTATTTAAAATTGAAATGGTAGCCAGTAATTGATTTGAGATATCCATGCAGTAGCGGTCATCTTCGACCATACGCAGGAGGCCATCCAATTGCCCGCGGGCGGTTTTCAGCAAGGGAGTAACTAGTTTTGGATCAGCTTTCATGGTAGTCTCCTTACTTTAGAGAAGTAACTTCGTAGCCAGCATCGACTACGGCTTGAATCAAAACTTCGTCCGCAACGGGTTTGGTTAAGATTAGCGTTGCAGAGTTGGTTGCGAGGTCAACTTTGGCGCTGACACCCTCAATTGCGTTCAATGCCTTTTCCACACGTTTTTGACAGTGCATACAGGTCATACCTTCAATGTTCATAATTTTAGTCATTTCGAATTCTCCTTTTTCTTTTTGAATATGAGAGGTTGTTACCTCGCGAGAAGGGGTAGTGGTTGCTGAATCTTGACTTCGCTGAGGTGCCGGGCTGTGAAAAAGTTTCAAACGTAGAGCATTAGTAACGACACTAACAGAACTTAAACTCATGGCTGCTGCGGCAAACATGGGACTGAGCTTCCAACCTAATAGGCTGTAGAAGACGCCGGCTGCCAGAGGAATCCCTAAGATGTTGTAAAAGAATGCCCAGAAGAGGTTTTGACGAATATTCCGAATCACTGCTTTGCTTAAATTCAAGGCGGTGACCACATCCATGAGATCACTCTTCATTAATACAATGTCTGCAGATTCAATGGCTACATCGGTACCGGCACCAATCGCAATACCCACGTTGGCTCTGGCCAGTGCCGGTGCGTCGTTGATCCCGTCACCAATCATGGCAACAATACGACCTTGTTCTTGTAATTTGCGAACCTCGGCTTCTTTGTCTTGAGGCAAGACTTCGGCGACAACTCGGTCGATTCCCATTTGTTTTTGAATAGCCTGAGCGGTCTTTTGATTGTCGCCGGTGAGCATGACAACATCGATGCCCAAAGCTTTCAATGCGGCAATGGCTTCTTTACTGGTGGGTTTGACCACATCGGCTGCAGCTAGGATGCCTAGCAACTGGGTATCGTCTGCAAAATAGAGAGGGGTTTTGCCTTGATCAGCTAAGGTATCGGTGATTTGCTGTAGAGAACCTATCTCAATACCCAACGCTTGCATCATTCGTTGATTACCTCCGTGAATGCGACGACCTTCTACCGTAGCAGAAATACCTTGACCGGCCGTTGCTTCGAATTGATCGGAGGGAAGTGGGGCAACACCCTGCTGCTTGACATAGTCCATGACGGCGGTCGCTAACGGATGTTCGGACTTTTCTTCGAGAGAAGCGGCCATTTGTAGCAATTCTTGCGAAGAGGTGGAACCCAAGGTGATCAGATCGGTGATTTGGGGTTTACCTTCGGTAACGGTTCCTGTTTTATCTAAAATAACTGTATTAACGGTATGAGTAATCTCCAGAGCTTCCGCGGATTTGATCAAGATACCATTTTCAGCACCTTTACCAGTCCCAACCATAATCGCAACCGGAGTGGCTAACCCTAAAGCGCAGGGACAAGAGATAACCAGGACCGCGATCCCGATTGAAAGTGCAAAGTCGAACGGATAGCCTAACAAAAGCCAGACAATGGTCGCGACTACTGAAATCACCATGACGGTGGGGACAAAAATTGCCGAGATTTTATCGGCCAATTGGGAGATGGGGGCTTTACTGGAAGCTGCTTCTTCCACTAACCGTATGATTTGTGCTAAGGTAGTATCATCGCCAATACGAGTGGCACGGAATTGCAGGTATCCGCTCTTATTGACTGTGGCAGCAATAACTTTGTCGCCTTCGGATTTTTCCACCGGCATGCTTTCACCGGTCAGGGCAGCTTCATCAATGCTGGAATGACCGTTCAAAACGACGCCGTCTACCGGAACACTCTGCCCGGGGCGCAAGATGACAGTATCTCCTAAAACAACATCCTCCACCGGGATTTCCATTTCCAAGCCTTCTCGCAAAACGAGAGCGGTTTTTGGAGCCAAGTCGATTAATTTGGCTATTGCTTCTGAAGTTCTGCTTTTGGATTTGGCTTCCAAGTATTTTCCCAAGGTGATCAAGGTCAAAATTGTGGCAGCCGATTCAAAATAGAGGTCCATTGCAAAATCCATGGCCAGCTGATGATTGTTAGCACCTAAACCATAGCCGATTTGGTAGATTGCATAAATACCATAGAGCAGTGCTGCGGTAGTACCTACGGCAATCAGGGAATCCATGTTCGGAGAGCGTTTCCAAAGAGACCTAAAACCGGTTTGAAAATAGTTGCGATTGAAGTAAACGATGGGTAGAGTCAACAAGAATTGAGTGAAAGCAAAGGGGAGAACATTGTGCATACCGGCTAACCATGAAGGTAGCGGAAAGTCAAACATACTTCCCATTGAAATATAGAACAAAGGAAGCAAGAACAACAAGGAATACCAAAATTGCTTGCGTTTTTCTTCTGCCTCTTTTTGCATTACATTTTCTCGGGGGGCAGTAGTTTTGGCAGCTGATTTGGGTTGGGAAACCGGTGTGGCTCCATAGCCGGAGTCATCGACCAAGCGCGAAATATCTTGCACGGTGAGTTTTGTCTGATCGAACTCCACAATCATGCGGTTAGCAAGTAAGTTGACGGCAACTTTTTCAACGCCGGGAGCTTTGGCTAAGCTTTTTTCAATATGAGCTGAACAGGCTGAGCATGTCATGCCGGTTACATCAAAGGTTTCTTTCAAGGGTGTGTTCCTCCTATCTCTACACCCCCAGGGGGGTGGTATGATTATAGTATAGCAGATTACTCAGAATTGTCAATAGGGTATTATAAAAAAACGAACCCCTTAGGATTCGTTTTCTGAGAGTTGATTACGATCTACGATACGCGAGATAAATCGTTTTATGGAGTTTAAGAAAGTGCTGAACCCAAACAGTACGATAAAGATTTCTAATCTCCCCAAAAGCATTCCGACCATTTCAATGATTAGAACAGCGTTGGAGGCGCTAACCGAGGTAACACCAACCGATAAACCAACAGTTCCTAAGGCAGATGCGAATTCGAACATAACTTCTGTTAAGGAGTGCTGTGAAGTGAGCACCATAGCCAATACGCCGCTGAAATAGAGTAGCATATAAGCTCCTGTGAAGCCTAAAATATCCATATACGTTGCTGAGTCAATGGGCGTCTTACCACCAGCACGGTAGTAAAACGGTGAACGAACAGCCCGTGTAGTGCCAAATCGTGTACGAAGGTTATCTCGGATTCCCCGAAAGAGCAAATAGACTCGTGTAAGCTTCATACCTCCAGCCGTTGAACCAATACCACCCCCAATGAGCATTAATAAGATGATGATAAACAATCCGGCAGATGGCCAACCATTAAACGATACACTGGAGTATCCGGTCGTAGATAATGCTGAGATGGTATTGAAGAAAGCGATACGAAAACCGCTGGTTAAATTCAACTGAGATTGTGAAACCAAAGAATAAGTTGTCAGAGGAATTGCTACGAGAAGTAATCCCCCTAAGAATTTAACTTCACTGACACGAAAGGCTTGTTCGAATTTCCTTCGAAAGAGTAACATCAAAACAGCAAAGTTAGTTGTGCCTATTAGCATGAGGAAGACGGTAATCAATTCAACAGGAATAGAGCTATAATCCCCTATGCTGTTGAGCTTGGTCGAAAAGCCCCCCGTGGACAAAGAACACATACTGTGGCAGATGCCGTCGAACCATGACATGCCAGCCAGTTTATAGAAGAGAACACCTAAAATCATAAAGGATGAGTAGATGAAGAGAATCACTTGAGATGTCTTTTTTAAGTTGGGCATCAGCTTGTCAGGATGACCTTCAGCATTGTAAAGGGGCATCGCCTGCTTGTTTTGAATAAACAGAGTCATCATTAAGATAAAACCTAAGCCCCCACAAAATTGCATAAAACTCCTGTAGAACAAAAAGATCTTTGGGAGTAAGCTAACATCTAAAACCGAAAGGCCGGTCGTTGTCCAGCCACTAACGGATTCAAAAAGGGCATGTAACGTGTTGACTTGCTTTCCGGTAATAAAAGGGATTGCTCCAATAAGGATCCCATATAACCAGGCAGATAATACAAGAAGATTGCTGTCGGAAGAAAGATATACATCTTCCAATGATTTTCCTTTCGAGGAAAGCACTAAAAGAAAGCCAAGTGTGATTGAGAAAGCTGCTGGAAGTAAAAAATCAAATGCATAGGATACTTCATGAGGATAAAAGATTAATACTCCTAACGGAAGCAATAGCAGTATACCAATCAGAATCATCAATCTACCAAAATTGTTATAATTCTTGTTTAGTTCAAACATGACATCACCTTCCGGTTAGCTCTTTAATCGCTAACATTTCTGTGTTGTCCGACGAAATGAGAACGAGGGTGTCCCCGGCTAAAACACGAGTATCACCTCTTGGCACAAGACTTTTTTCTCCGCGAAGAATGCAACCAATAATCACTTCTCCCGGTAGATTCATCTCCCATAATTTTTTTCCTACTGCTGGTGAATTTGATAAAATGGGAACTTCAGCTACATTGATCCTGCCCTCTCCAATTGGAACCATGGTGCCGATTTTATCCATGAAAGCCTGTTGTTCAATAATATTCGTAATGGCTGAAGTAGCACAGACGACCGAATCTACACCCATCTGATAGAAAAATTCGGTTTTTCGTGCGTCATTGATAATGGCTACCGTTCTTTGAATGCGAAAACGCTTTTTACAAAGCTGACAAATGACTAAATTATCTTCGTCCCGTTGGGTCAAAGCGATTGCAATATCGGTATGTTCTGCATTCGCTTCCAAGAGAACATAAGGCTTGGTTCCATCTCCGTGAATAACATTCAGTCCAGGAATTTCTGCCAAAGAGTGACAAGAATCTAAATCGCTATTAATCACTGTAACGGTATATCCTTTTTGCAATAAGGATTTCGCCAGAGATTGAGCTTTATTAAAACCACCTATGATCAAGACATTGGATTTCATTGATTACTCACCTTCCTTGGTTTTTGCATTAAAGATTTTATCTCGTAAGCCGAAAGCATGGAAGGACTGATAGTTTCGATATCAAGTTCTTTATATACACATTCTCGCTCCGGATCATAGAGACGAGCGATAACATGGGGGACATGAAATAGTTCTTTCGCCAATTGTGAAATCATAATATTGGTATTGTCATCGTCAGTCACCACAATGACATAGTGAGCATTCTTGATTTGGGCTTCTGTCAAGATTTCTAAATTAGTTCCATCTCCGATCAAAGTCAAGCCGCCGAAAGAAGGAGATAGCTTCCTCATGGAATCTCGATTATGGTCGATGACCATAACATTACCACCTTCATCAGAAAGTTGATTCGCTAAAGTAGAACCCAGCCGACCACAACCTATGATTATAATGTAATCACTTCCCGGGTCACTTAAGTTAAAGATTGACAACATATTTTTCTCCTCCTTTATGAAATAGTTCGGCAGTCTGATTCATCATAAGCACAGTTTCTTTTTGAGAAGAAAGTGCTGAAGTGTTCCAGGTTATGCCTTGCCGGTAAATACGTCGGATCCAATGACCAAGCAGCCCGGAAATGTTTCATTCCGGCAGGATGATCGCCCATGCTTTCCAAGAGAACACCCATGAGATTATGGGGTTCCGGTGCATGTGGATACTCCGTCATATAAGACGCAATTAGGTTTTCGCATTCAGAGTAGTTTTTGTAACGAATCATTTCTCGAACTTTTGGTATGAAAGCCATGATTCTATCTCTGGGAATATTTTGTGTCATTTGAATCACCTCCTCTGGATCTTCAGTTAAATTGTAGCAAAGAGGAGGTGAGAAGAGTGTGATAAATTTGGCCCTTCGTGTGAGAGAGCTGTGAGAAAACCAGAATCGGTGTGAGCAAGACATAAGAAAAATGGGCTGTGGCAGATTCTTGACTGCCACAGCCCATAACAAAGTTTAATTATTCATCAACCAAACGATACCCAACACCGATTTCGGTTTTGATGTATCGGGGATTAGCGGGGTTCGATTCGATTTTTCTCCGCAAACTCGCCATAAGGGTTCTTAGAGCCTGGGTATCGTTGCCATAACTATTCCCCCAGATTTCTTTTATGATGAACCCTGTGGTCAAAACTTTACCAATGTTCTTGAAAAATAAAGATAAAAGGCTGTATTCCATGGGTGTTAAATGAACTTCACTCTCTTCTAAAAAAAGAAGTCTCTTTTCTAGGTCCATTTTTAAATCGCCCACCTGAATGCAGGGGGAGGATATTCGGGCTCTTTGATTGGAATGGCGAATGGCCACTCGGATTCGAGCCATTAACTCTGTAGCAGAAAAAGGTTTGGTCAGGTAATCATCTGCTCCGGAGTCTAAAGCGGCAGCCTTTTCTCGATCTTGATCTCGGGCCGAGACTACAATGATGGGGACTTCAGACCATTCCCTCACTTTATGAATTACGTCCATGCCATCGAAATCGGGAAGGCCTAAATCGAGTAAAATCAGATCGATGTGTTCTGTCGATAAGGCCACCAACGCACCTTGCCCGGTGGATTCAAGCTGATACCGAAAGCCTTCTTGCTCCAACGTGTAACGCATGAAGGTGCTGATTTGAGCATCGTCTTCGACAACTAAAATTTTCTCAAAGTGTTTATTCTCCGTCATTTGATTCCACCTCCAAGGGTAACGTAAAAGTGAATACAGCACCTGTTCCATCGGTTCGATTACGTGCACTGATCGTTCCACCATGCGCTTTTACAATGGTTTCACAAATAACTAGTCCTAATCCCATTCCTTGTTTTGAACTATGACTTCCGAATCTGGAGGTATAGAAAAGTTGGAATATGTGGGGTAAGTCGAGAGGTGGAATTCCGGTACCGCTATCTTTTACAGTGAAAACAGCTTCCTTATTATTGGGTTGAACCTCTACTTCCAGACAAATGGGTTTGTTCGGCAGAGTATGCTTGGCAGCATTTTCAAGTAAGTTGATCAATACCTGTTCTATGAGTTTGCCATCCACCGGTAGCAGTAGCAGCTCATTTGGTAAGCGTGTAACGATTTTATGCTGAGGAGCATGTTTCGCCAAATGGGTTAGAGCACTACCAATGATTTCTTCAACGGCCTCCATTTGACGGTTTAACACCAATTTCCCATCTTGCAAACGGGTTAAGCTCATGATATTCTCGACCAGAGAGTGTAGCCACTCTGCATCCTGATGAATCCCTTGTGCTAAGGGATAACAATGGTGCTGTGATCCTAAAATATCGAGTAACATTTCAGAAGTTCCAATGATTCCCGATAACGGGGTGCGCAAATCATGAGAAATAGAACGCAGCAAATTACCTCTGAATCGTTCTTGCATCGCTTCTTCAGTAGACTTCAAACGCTGCTCCTGCGAGCGGTGTCGATCCATCGCCATGGCAATGGTTTCAATCATGGAATGGAGGAGGTTTCTCTGTGAGATACTCATTTGTCGAGCTTGTGCTGTGGGAATGCGAACCATGGCTAATAGAGTTTCACTACCATAAATCGGCCAATTCGTAAACTCTTCGTCATCTACATTTTCGGTGCGTAATCCTTCAATGCGTTGCATAATCGCTAAGGAGTCTGCTACCTGACGATGGATTTGTTCTGTAGGAGAGATTTGCTGTATAAAGGAAGACTCCGGTTTACCATCCTCTTGAAAACTCAAAAGTGCGGCTTGACATGCAAAGGTTTCACTGATTGCGGTAGCCGCTACGCTGGAAATGTCTTTTGCATCTGAAAGCAGATTCGTCAATTGAAACAAGGATTTTGTTTCTGCTTCTTTTTCTTGAGCAGACAATGCGCTCCGCTTGACCAGCGCAGTAAGAGTACTAGTAATGATGGAAGTACTGGTCATAATCAAAAAAGTAATGATATAACTGGGATCGTTGACCGAAAACGTATAATAGGGCTCCGTGAAAAAGTAATTGAAGAAAATGGTTGCCAATACAGAGGCAAGGATACCATAGAAGGAGCCTTCGATCCTCCAAGCTGTAAGTAAGACTGCCAATAAATATACTGAAACGATATTCGTTTCGGGAAAGCCCAATTGGCGGAACAAAGAACCGATTAAAGAGGCAGTAGCCAAGAAAAACAGCAAAAGAAGAACGTTAAAAAAAGTGGTTGTTCTCTTATCTGTGTTCAACATGGTACTACTTCCTTTCTTAATAGAGCTCTCCCATTACTACAAATCGAACATCTTTCAGAATCTGCATATTTTCTTCTAAACTGAATCCGTCAATCGTGGTGCCAACTTTTTTTAGCACACCGTCAACAGCACCGCAATCTGCCATGGCAAGAATCATGGCCTCTTCTTTTTCATCGGTGTGAAGAACATTATTACCAGCCATTACACTTAATAATCCTGCTAAGCCAATACCTCCCCAATTGGAAACTCCGCAAGCCAGAAGGATATCGGCCTCAAAAGCGGCTGCTATGGTTTCACCTAAAGGTACTTGCTGGATAATCTGATCTTTGACTTTACCCATGCCGACTTCGTTTCCGCCGTCACCAATGCAAACGGTGGGAATCTTGCGGTTACGCGCATGGTAAAAGAGAAAATCGGTATCTGGGCAGAAGCTTGTGATATCTAATGCGTGCATGCTGTAGACCTTACCCTCTTCTGTACGACCGGGACGTTCCAAACCTACCAATAAATCAGGTTTAAATGTGTCCCATGCAGAGAGCAATTCCACCTCGCTTTGTTCGTTACGACGTATCAGCAAGGTCGCTTTCAAATCCATGACGGTAATCAATCGGTTAAGAATCGTTTCGCTGTAGGGATCGGTAATCAACAAAACTTGTTTGCTCAATTTCTCTAAAGCAGCGGCTAAAGCAATGGAACCCGAAGGTCCATCGGTTTCGCCAATTCCGCAAGCTGCAATGGCAAACCCCGTGACAATCACGATTCGCTGGGCATCAAAGAGCAAATGGGCAGCTTGCGCAAAGTCCTCGGGGACAGACATGTTGTGAGTTCCGCGTTGTTCGGTATGGCGGCTGCAAATCTCAAAGATTTGCTCAGTTGCCGACTTCATGTTTTGTTACCTCGTTTCGTTATTTGCTGGCAAATTCACTGTTGAGTTTATCGGTGATGAACATGTGACCCGGAGCATGGGTAATGACCAAGGGCAATTTAGCCTGCTCAATCACCGCTTGGGGTGTGACCCCACAAGCCCAAAAGACGGGAATTTCGTCTTCGAGTATATCTACCGGCTGACCGTAGTCGGGTTTTTGCAAATCGGTGATTCCGATTTGCTGGGGATGGCCAATTTGAATGGGTCCACCGTGGACTCTGGGGAACCGAGCCGTGATTTCAGCAGCGCGCTTGGCGTTCGCAGGAGTCATGGGGCGCATGCTGACCACAGTGGGTCCGTGAAATACACCTACACCTTGGGTAGGAAGATTGGTTTTATACATGGGAACGTTCCTGCCCATGCTGATATGACGGATTTCGATGCCGGCTTGTAGTAGGGCTTCTTCAAAAGAAAAACTGCAACCGATTAAAAAGCCAATGAAATCATCTTGCCAGAGATCGGTGATATTCAAGCATTCTTCTGTGCGAATACCGTTGCGGTAAACAAAATAGCGGGGTAAATCCGTGCGCAAATCTGCTTGGGCTATTTCGCGAATACTAGGATCTCCGGGTTTGGTAATTTCAAGTACTGGGCAAGGTTTGGGGTTTTTGACCGTAAAGGCTTCAAAATCTTTCGCAAATCGTTCCGGTAAGATGACCAAATTGGCCTGAGCATACCCTCCGCACATACCGGCGGTAGGTCCGGTGATTTCTTCGCGGCGAATCAGGGCTCGAACTTCAGCTGGGGTGGCGGTTAAGAGATTCATCGCTGTACCTGCCTTTCTTTTTGTATACGAACTTTTCTTTCATTATAAGGTTCTCAACAACTTCCGTCAAGAAACAAGTTTATCTTGACATAAACTGTCAGTTTTGCTATACTCAGAACAATTCTAAACAATAAGCAATGAAGAAGAGGAGTAGGTTCGTTTCTGCGGCACAGAGAAAAGACGGTTGGTGCGAGTCTTTGCAAAGAACGAATTGAAGTAGCTTCAGAGCTGTGTTTCCCAACAGGATTCTCAGTAGGAAACACCGGTAGGTTCCGCCGTTACATGGAAAAGCATAAAGCGCGAAGGGTGACCTTCGAATTTAGGTGGTACCGCGGATTATCGTCCTATTCGTCCTAAAGCATGAGTTTTTTCCATGCTTTGAGGACGTTTTTTATTATATCAGAGGAGGTTTTTTCAGATGATGGATGGCAAGTATCAATTTCAAACGGCTGAAAAGCAAATGCAAGATTTTTGGCAAGAACATCAGGTCTACGCCTACAGCAAAACCGACCCCAAAGCACCGTTGTATTCCATAGACACCCCACCCCCTACCGTTAGCGGTAGCTTACACATTGGCCACATCTTTTCTTACACCCAAGCGGAGATGATCGCACGCTTCCAGCGCATGCAAGGCAAGCGGGTGTTCTATCCGTTTGGTTTCGATGATAATGGCTTGCCCACAGAACGGTTGGTGGAAAAAGAGAAGAAGATTTATGCAAAGGATGTCCCTCGCAGTGAATTCATCGTGCAATGTGTAGAAACTGCTTCCAAATATGAAGCAGAATTCAAAGAACTCTGGCAATCTTTAGGGTTATCGGTAGATTGGGATCTGCAGTATCAGACCGTCAGCCCCTTGTCTCAAAAGGTCTCTCAACGCTCCTTTTTGGATTTAGTAGCAAAAGGCAAAGCTTATATTAAAGAATCACCGGTTTTGTGGTGCACCGAGTGTCATACCGCCATTGCACAATCGGAGTTGGATACCGCAGAAGCCCCTTCTCGTTTCAACGATATCATCTTCTTGGTGGATGATAAGCCGCTTTTGATCGCCACAACCCGTCCGGAGTTGCTCAATGCTGTGGTGTGTCTTTTTGTGCATCCGGAAGACGAACGCTATACTTCCTATGTGGGGAAAGAAGCGGTTGTGCCCCTCTTTGATTACAAAGTTCCGATTAAGGCCGACCCCAAAGTAAACAAAGAAAAAGGTACCGGCGTGGTCATGTGCGCAACCTTTGGTGACTCGACCGATAGTGAATGGTTCAAGCAATACAATCTACCTTACCGTAAGGTGATTTTACCGAATGGTCGCATTGATGAAAGTGTACCCTTTATTGGTGGGATGAAAGTTCATGCTGCTCGTCAGGAAAGCCTGCGTTTGTTGGAAGAAAAAGGCCTCATGGTCAAATCAGAGGAGATTGTTCATAGCGTTTCCACCCATGAGCGATGCGGAAAACCGATTGAAATTATTCCTTCCCGCCAATGGTATATTGACGTCTTGAACTTAAAAGACCGCCTGATGCAAGCCGCCGATCAAATCAACTGGTATCCGGAAAGCATGAAGTTCCGGTATACCTCGTGGGTAGAAAACCTCAAGTGGGACTGGTGTATCTCCCGCCAACGCTATTTTGGCGTGCCATTCCCGGTTTGGTATTGTAAAGAGTGCGGGACACCGGTATTCGCTTCAGAAGATCAGTTGCCGGTGAATCCGCTGGAAACACCCTACCAAGGCACTTGCAGTTGTGGATGCACAGAATTTATCCCCGAATCTGCGGTTTTAGATACCTGGCATACTTCTTCGGTAACCCCGTTGATCAATGCTCGTTTTGGAGAAGAAGATAGCATTGCCGAAGAGCTGTTACCGATGACCATGCGGGCGCAAGCCCACGAAATCATTCGAACCTGGGCCTTCTATACCATTGTCAAGAGTTTATATCATTTTGACGAAATGCCCTGGAAAGATATTATGATTAGTGGGTTCGTTCTAGCCAAAAAAGGCGAAAAGATCAGCAAATCCAAAGGCAATGCAGCCATGTCGCCGCCTGCTTTAATCAGAGAATACTCTGCCGATATCTTACGTTATTGGACTGCCAATTCCCGGTTGGGCACCGACACCTTCTTCTCAACCGATGAATTGACCATTGCTAGACGTTTTGTCACCAAACTCTGGAATGCCTCCAAATTCGCGATTTCGCATTTAGGTGATTTCGATATCACGCATCAACCGGAATTATTGCCAATTGATCGCTGGATGATCGAACGCACCAATCAGACAATCAAAACCGCCAGTGAACTGTTGAATGAATATGAAATCGGCTCGGCACGACATGAAATCGATGATTTCTTCTGGAAAGATTTATGCGACTACTATTTGGAAATCGTCAAAGAACGTTTGTACCAGCCAGAAGTACATGGTCATGCTCAGCGACGTAGTGGCCAATATGCGCTTTACTATGCGTTGATCAATGTTCTCAAACTCTATGCACCGTATGTGCCTCATATTACCGAATACATTTATCAGGCTTTCTTCCGTCAACACGAAAATGTGCTTTCGTTGCACCAGACCACCTGGCCCAAACCGGAACAAGTGGATGAAGCTTATTTAGCCTTTGGTGAATCGGTGAAGGACGAAGTGGCAGCGGTTCGCAAATCTAAATCCGAAAAACAACAATCTCTGAAAGCCGAAGTAGAATTGATGACCGTTCATACTACGCCAGCCATGGCTGAATGGTATCGCCTGACCGAAATGGATTTAAAGGCGTGTTGCATTGCCAAAGCCTTTGAGTTGATAGTAGAAGAACCCACAGAGGAGGAATAAGATGCGAGAAATGCGTCATGCCGACCGAGTTCGTTCCAAAGAATGGGCGTTAGAAAAATTGGCGGAGACCAACATGGTATTTATTGCCATGAACAATGAAGTTCCATATTGTATTCCCGTTTCCCACATTCTCTGGCAAGGGCATCTTTACTTTCATGCTGCAGCAAAGGGATTGAAGACAGAGTTACTAGCGAAAGACCCCCGAGTTTGTATCACCGCTGTTAGCAAAGCCGAACCCGACATAGCCGGAATGACCGTGCAATATCAATCGGTTGTGGCGTATGGCAGTGCAGCGATTGTCACCGATGTGGAAGAAAAAATTGAGGCCTTACGTCAAATTTGCAGCAAGCACACGCCAGGAAACCCAGAAAACGAAGCCTGTTCAGTGCGTGGAGGACAACGAGCCGATGTTGTTGTTTACCGAATCCCCTTAGAGGAGATCAGCGGTAAAGAACGAGGACCGAAAAGCTAACTATAATTAGAGAATCCCGGAATCCGCTGCAAAGCAGGTTCCGGGATTTTTTATTTGCGCTTCCAGAAGCTGGGCATTAGAGATAAGAGAATCGGGAAGACTTCTAAACGTCCCAATAACATATTCATACTGAGGACTATTTTCGATAAAGGAGAATAGAATCCGTAATTCCCCATGGGCCCGACCAGACCGAAACCCGGTCCGATATTGTTCAGACAGGCAGCAATAGAACTGAAGTTGGTTTCAAAATCAACGCCGTCAAGGGACAATAACAACAAACTGACGATGATAATCATTAGATAAAGCAAGATGAAGATATTGACTCCATGCAACGTATCATCATCGACGCGCTTCTCTTCCAATTTGATTACACCAACAGAACGAGGATGTAACAGCCGCAGCATTTCACGACGGACCATTCGTCCAATCAAAAGCACTCGTGATATTTTGATTCCTCCACCTGTAGATCCGGCCGAAGCACCAAAGAACATGATAATTAGCAAAATTGCTTTAGAAAAAGCAGGCCATGCATTAAAATCGGCGGTTGCAAACCCCGTTGTTGTCATAATTGATGCCACTTGGAAAAAAGATGTTCGTATTGAATCAGCAAGATTTTGATAAATCGGAAGAATATTGAATGTAATTGCCAGCACAGCAAGGGAGATGATCGCCAAATAGAGTCGCAATTCTTCATTCTTATAAACAGAGCGGAAATTTCGGATCAACAAAAAGAAATACAAGTTGAAATTGATGCCGAACAAAATTACGAAAAACCCAATCACCCATTCAAAATAAGCATTGCCAAAGGCACCGACACTTAGATTATAATTCGAAAACCCACCCGTTCCAGCACTACCAAAGGTGTGAATCAAGCTGTCAAACCACGACATTCCACCAAAAACCAAAAGCAAGACTTGTAGAATTGTGAGCCCCAAATAAATAGTATAGAGGATTTTTGCGGTATCTTTCATTTTTGGTACTAATTTTCCTGCTGTAGGTCCGGGAACTTCCGCTCGCATCAAATGAATTGAACGATTATCTGCCATGGGGAGAACAGCAAGTGCAAAGACCAAAACCCCCATGCCACCGATCCAATGGGTAAAGCTGCGCCAAAATAGCAAACTTTTACTCATTCCTTCCACTGCAGGTAAGATGGATGCACCGGTTGTAGTAAAACCGCTCACGGTTTCAAAAAATGCATCGACGTACATTGGAATCTCACCGCTCAGCCAAAAAGGAAGGGCCCCCATGGCGGAGAGCAATAACCATGATAATGTTACGACTGCGAAGCCTTCTCGAGCGTAAATGACCTGATTCTGGGGTTTGCGTGCCCGTAAGGCATAACCGATTAGAGCAGTGAGCATAGCAGTCAAAAACAAGGGACGTACCCCTGCATCACCGTAATATAAGGAGACCGCTGTGGGCAATAAAAGCAATACTGCTTCAATTTGCAGGATAAATCCCAAAATATAGCGCACCATGGCAATATTCATAGCGAACCTCCTTTTGTCTCAATCATAAAGTTGAACTAGGGTCTATTCTTCTAAGATATCGGTTAAATCATGAAAATACTCTCCGGTTGTGACAACGATAACCCGGTCGTTGACTTGAAATTTATCATTTCCAAAAGGAATGATGATTTCCATGTTTCGCGTAATGCAGGCTACCAAGGTGTTGGGTTTAAAACGAAGATTACGAAGCGGGATACCTTTATGAGGAAATGAGGAGTGAACTCTAAATTCCAGCGCTTCCACCTGGCCGCTAACCAGTTTATACATGGTTTCAACATTGCTGCCCATTGAATTTTGCATCCCTCGCACATAGCTCAAGATTTGATTGGTTGATACGTCTTTCGGGGAAATAACGCTTTCCAAACCGTTATGTTCTACCAAGGAAGCCAGGGCCGGTCGATTTACCTTAGTAATTACTTTTCCTATTTTTAAAGAAGTTGCATACATGGAGATCAGAATGTTTTGTTCATCCATGCCGGTCAGAGTCACAACTGCATCGGTTGTTGCAATTCCTTCTTCTTGTAAGAGGTCTTGGTCAGTACCGTCTCCATGAATGATCATGGCCTTGGGAAGTAGTTCGCACAATTCTAAGCAGCGTTCTTTATCGTTATCTATGATCTTAACTTGAGCTCCAACATCTAAAAGCATACGACCTAGATAATATGCAATATGGCTACCACCAACCAACATAACTTGCTGAGCCGGACGTTCGGAGATTCCGAGAGCTTGTAAGAAGTGAGCGATTTCGGAAGGGGCAGCAACTACATTAATTTTATCCGAAGAATGTAAGCGAAAGTTACCATCGGGAATGACCAAATCATTATCACGTTGGACAGCGCAAACCAGAACTTTAACTCCAAGGCGGTGAGGTATATCCCGTAAAGAGATTTGATCTAAAATCGAGTGTTCTTTTAACCGGATCTCAATCAGCTCAACTCTTCCTCTGGAGAATGTTTCAACTTTTAAAGCCGATGGAATGCGTAGGATGCGAAATAATTCAATAGCGGTGCTATATTCGGGATTGATTTGCATGGAAAGCCCCAATTCTTCGCGCATGAATAACAATTGATCACTGTATTCAGGATCGCGAACGCGAGCGATAGTGTGCTTGGCTCCCAGTTTCCGTGCAATTAAGCAACATAACATATTGACTTCGTCGGAGTTGGTCGTGGCAATCATTAAATCTGCTTTATCTACACCTGCTTCTGTCTGTACACGGTAACTGGCACCATTGCCATAGACACCGACAATATCCAGCGTATTTACTGCATCATCGATTACCTGTTTATCATTGTCGATAATAACGATCTCATGTCCTTCGTCCGAAAGATTCTGAGACAAAGCTTTACCGACTTTCCCGTCACCAACGACTACGATGCGCATATCACACTCTCCTTTGCGAAATCTTAATATATTTATTAGAAATCCTTGCACTATTTTAACACCTAACGCTCAATTATTCAACACTTTCTGTTTTGCATATACTACAGGTACATTACAGGGCCTAGGATGGCTCAAGAAATAAAACAAGACTCTGCATCAGAACTACAAAAAAGAATAAAAAGTAAGGCAAAAACGAAGAATTGTAACAAGATGTGGTAGAAGGTGGTATATAACCTTCATTATATACGGCAGGATTCAACCCTTCGGAAATAGAAATTGAATCCAAACGGTGATTCAATTCACCCGGTTGTTTTTTGCCATGTCAAAAATCAGCCGTAAATAGAGGAGGGAGTCTATGAGACTGGAAGAACATCCAATCCTAAAGTTCAATCGCGGGAAAAAGGTTACAATCTTTTTTGACGGCAAACCGGTGGATGCCTATGAAGGTGAAACCGTTGCCGCTGCTTTGCATGCCGCAGACGTTTATCATTTAAGCGACAGCCATGAAAAGCATCGCCCCAGAGGATTATTTTGTGCCATTGGTCAATGCTCTTCGTGTATGATGGTCGTGAACGGCAGACCCAATGTAAAAATCTGCATCACCAAAGTACAAGATGGTATGACCATTGAAACTCAAATTGGAAAGGGGGACTTGGGGTGGAACACAAAGAAATCGTAGTTGTGGGTGGCGGTCCGGCCGGGCTTTGTGCCGCCTTACAAGCAGCTCGTATGGGCGCTCAAGTCACCTTATTAGAAGGAGACGACCGCTTGGGTGGTCAATTGGTCAAGCAAACCCATATGTTTTTCGGGTCACAAAAGCAGCATGCCGGTACTCGTGGAATTGATATTGCCAGTATGCTGGTCAAACAACTTGAGGAAATGCCCAATGTGGAAATTCGCACCAATGCCATGGTCTTAGGGCGGTATGAAGACGGTGCTTTAACTGTGGAAGAAAATGAAGACTTCAAAGTGATCTACCCCAAGAAATCCATCTTTGCTACCGGTGCCAGCGAAAAAATGCTGATGTTCGCCAACAATGATTTACCCGGTGTTTTCGGAGCCGGTGCGGTACAAACTTTGATGAATGTTTACGGCGTTTTACCGGCGAAACGGGTTTTGATGATTGGAGCAGGAAATATTGGTCTAATTGTCAGTTATCAGCTCATGCAAGCCGGGGTGGAAGTGGCTGCGATCTTGGACGCTGGCCCTCGTATTGGTGGCTATTTAGTACATGCTGCCAAAATCCGTCGTGCTGGGGTGCCAATTATGACCCGTCATTCGATTAAGGAAGCATTAGGTACTGACAAGGTCACCGGTGCTGTCATCGTCCAATTCGATGAGAAGTGGCAACCTATACCCGGCACTGAACAAACCGTGGAATGCGATGCCATCTGTTTAGCGGTTGGATTATCTCCCTTTGCCGATCTTTTCTGGCAAGCAGGATGTGAAATGAAATTTATCCCCGAATTAGGCGGCCATGTGGCTGCGCGGGGCTTGGATATGCAAACCAGCGTAGAGGGAATCTATGTGGCCGGCGATGTCGGTGGCATTGAAGAAGCCTCTTCTGCCATGGTAGAAGGGTATTTGGCAGGGTTGAATGCTGCCGCATCCTTAGGGTATGGTGGGGAACAGGTTGAACAACAACGCCACGAGTTCGAGACCCAGCTCAATGATTTACGTTCCGGCCCGGTTGGCGAGAAGATTCGCTCCGGTTTGGCCAAACTACAAGCATAGGAGGACTCTAAAAACATGTTACAAGTTACCGGAATCCCAACCAAAGAAGATGTTGCCAAAGTCACTCCTTCCTTGGAGCGTTTGCAAAAAGGGCCATGTGCAGTGATTGAGTGCTTTCAAAAAATTCCTTGTAATCCGTGTGCTACCAGTTGCCCTTTTGGAGCAATTGAGCGTGGCAATGATATCAACGAGCTCCCGGTCATCAATTGGGATATTTGCACCGGTTGTGGGATTTGTGTTGTCAATTGCCCCGGCCTAGCTATTTTTGTTGTGGATTTAAGTCAGCCCGATAAAGCAGTGGTGAAACTACCATACGAATTCTTACCTTTGCCAAAAGTAGGTGAAACCGTGACTGCTATAAGAAGAGACGGAACCACTTTGGGAGATGCGAAGGTAATGCGTGTTCAAGATAGCAAAGCGTATGACCGAACTCGCTTGGTCTGGTTGGAAGTGCAACGTGACTGGGCAATGGACGTCCGCCATTTTTCCCGGAAGGAGTCTAAAAATGAGCAATAAAGATTACGATAATACCATCATTTGCCGTTGTGAAGACATTTCTCGCGGTGAACTGCATAAATGGATTGATCAAGGGGTTACTACGGTAGATGAACTCAAACGCTTGACCCGCGCTACCATGGGACCCTGCCAAGGGCGCACCTGTCGCCAGTTGATTTTACAAGAGATCGCCAGCAAAACCGGAGTGCCAATTAGTGAAGCTAAAATCCCCACCTATCGTCAACCCTTGCGGGGAATCACTTTAGGCGCGATTGCCGATATGAAGCTCGATGAGGAGGGTAAACCTCATGAAGAATAAAGCTCAAGTCGTGGTCATTGGTGGCGGTGTGGTGGGTTGTGCCATTGCGTATCATTTAGCTGCTAACGGCTGCAAAGATGTAGTTGTCTTAGAAAAAGAGTACTTAGCTTCCGGTTCTACTGGGCGTTGCGGAGCTGGGGTTCGCCAACAGTGGGGCACCGAAATGAACTGTCGGCTTTCTTCCGGGTCTGCTCGAGACTTTGAAAACATGAACGCAGAGTTGCAATATGAAAGCGATATTGAGTTTCATCAGGGTGGTTATCTTTTGGTAGCTTATACCGACCATCAGGTGGAACAATTCAAAAAGAATGTTGCTTTGCAAAATAGTTTAGGGATCCACTCCAGGTTCCTGACCCCCTTGCAAGCCAAAGAAATCGTACCGCATTTAAACATTGAACCCTTACTGGCGGCCACCTTTTATGAAAAAGATGGTCACGCTAACCCCTTCCATGTCACCCAAGCCTATGCCAATGCTGCCCGTCGTTTAGGTGTGGAAATCAACACCTACACCACTGTGACCGGAATTAAAACCGAAAACGGTAAAATAACCGGTGTGGTCACCGATAAAGGTGAAATCTCTACACCCATTGTGGTCAATGCAGCCGGCGGCTTTGCCGATACTATTGCTCAAATGGCCGGAGTGGAACTACCCACCTACTCGGAACGGCATCAGATTTTAGTTACCGAACCTGTGGCAGCTTTTCAAGGACCCATGGTGATGAGTTTTCATCATAATACCTACTGTCAACAATCACCGCATGGCTCTTTCATAATGGGCATGGGCGAAGTAGAACCTCATGGGCATGAAATCATGAGCACCTGGCAATTCCTAAAGGAAATGTCCGATAAAATCACCAATATGTTACCTCCGCTTCGCTACCTGCGCGTTGTACGTCAATGGGCTGGGTTATATCATCTTACCCCTGACCGCCAACCCATTTTAGGCAGCACCGAGCAATTGCAGGGTTTTGAAATGGCCTTAGGGTTCTCAGGTCATGGTTTCATGATCGCTCCTATGACCGGTCGCCTCATGGCGGCTCATATTCTGGGAATTGATCACAAAGACAAAGATATTATGACTACCCTCAATATTGACCGCTTTGCTAAGGGTAACCTGTTTATTGAACCTTCTGTGGTGTAATTTGATCAAATAATCAAGAAGTCCCCTGTTTCTCTTTGCAGAGCGACAGGGGGCTACTTTTTTATTATTCGATACCTACACAACTTGCTTATTCTGGACAATACGATAATATGCTCCCGCGGTTGCTCGGTATATGACTCCGTAAAAAAGAGCAAAGACGGCACAACTTGCCATGACACAAAGCAGGAACAAGCTGCTATTGGTCATGCCGAAGACGGTCAACATCTTCAGTAAAACCGGAAAGGCCACTGAGATATGCACAAAAGCAACCAGTAACGGCAAAAAGAAGACCATAAGAATTTGTTGCAATATGGTTTTCTTGACTTCCTTGTGGCTTAAGCCCACCTGCTGCATAATCCGGAAGCGTTCACTGTCATCAAAACCTTCGGTAATCTGCTTATAGTAGATAATCAAAACCGTTGTCACCAAGAATAAAGCTACAAAGAAAACACCTACAAATAGCAAACTTCCATAGATCTGAAAAAATTCAGCACGAGCTAGAACTTTGCTGTCAACCTGCGCCAAACGGGGAATATGCTGCAGGTAAGCCTCTCGCATATTCTCATAAAAAGCATAATCATCGGGTTCGTGGTTGAGATCAAAGTAAAACGTGTAAATGATCTGTGCGGTTTCGTCATTGGTGTTTTGCAACTCTTCCAAAAAACCATATTCATTCCGAATCTCTAATCCATAGGACTTTGCATAGTCGGAGCTGATATTCTTCAATAAGACAAATAAATCTGGAGAATCCGCTGGCCAAAAAGATGAAATCGTAAAGTCGCGCGGAAATTGTTGGTCAAGCATATCTTCTTCACCTAGGTATAGACATACCGTAGAAGAGAGAGTCACCAAGACTGCCGTTGCTAAAATACAAATACTAGCTAACCCGGCCGCGTTCCGTTTCATGCGGTAGATCATCCCTGACACAGAAATGAAATTTCCGGGGCGATAATAAAAGCTTTTATTGCGACGCAGAAGTTTCAATAAAGCGATGCTTCCGGAAAGGAACAAGCAATAGGTGCCTAACATGACGAACAAAACAGCAGGAAAGAAGACAGCAATGGCTTCAAAAGGCGAAACAACCTTCAAGGCAAGGGTATAACCGGCTCCTAAACTCAGCAAACCCAGCAAGGTGACCCAAATTCTACTCTTGGGTTCCCGCTCGCCTTCTTTCGCGCTTTGTAAGAAAGCAATCGGTTCTGAACGGAAAACGACGACTTGACTATAGAGCAAGACGACCAGCCAGCCCACAGCAAACAAGATCGTCGTCGCCCCCACCGCTTGAAAGGGGATGCGAAATTGCAACAAAGAGGGAATGCCAATGATGTACAGTAATAAGAGAAACATCAACTGGCTCAAAACGGCACCACTAAGGATTCCTACGACCAAACTGAAAACGAAGGTAAACAGCACTTCCCAAAAGATGATCTTAGCCAAGTGCCCCTTTTCCAAGCCTAAAACACTGAACAAACCAAATTCCTTTGCTCTCCTTTTCATGACAAAGCTATTGATATAGAAGAGGAAAATCAAAGAAAGGAAACCACTTACCCAACGGCTCACTCTAAGGATCTCGGTCATGCTCAAACTACCGGACATACCACTTTCGGCAACCATAATCTGAACAGAACTTAAGATGTAATAAAGCATGGTCATCAGTGAGGCGGTGATCAGGAACGGCACGTAGATCATCTTGTTTTTCCGCATGGTTGAAAAGGCAGTTTTTGAAAAAAAGCTCATCATAACGTGTTTCCTCCTGAGGATAACACAGTCAGCGAATCGGCTATTTTCTGATAAAATAGCTCCTGGGGTTGCTCAGTACGATACAACTGATGATACACCGTTCCGTCTTTGATAAATAAAACGCGGTTGGCATGACTGGCTGCTTTTGTGCTGTGCGTTACCATGAGTATGGTTTGCCCGTTTTGATTGATCTGCCGGAACAATTGCAGTAAATTTTCAGAAGTACGGGAGTCGAGTGCACCGGTCGGTTCATCTGCCAACAGGATTTTGGGTTTTGTGATCAAAGCACGAGCGATGGCGGTCCGCTGTTTTTGCCCACCGGAAATTTCATAAGGATATTGCTGTAAGATTCCTTGCAGTTGTAATTGCTCGGCCAGAGGTTGTAGACGAAGCTCCATTTCAGCCAACGGGACACGTGCCAATACCAAGGGCAACAGGATGTTATCACGAACTGAAAAGGTGTCGAGCAAATTAAAGTCTTGGAAGACAAACCCTAAATGATCCCGCCGAAAAGCGGCTCGTTTGGCATCGGGAATACCGGCCATATCTTGCTGTAGGAGCAGAATTTTGCCGGCGCTCGGCTTATCTAATGTCGCTACTATATTGAGCAACGTGGTTTTGCCACTACCGGACTCCCCCATAATCGCTACAAACTCTCCAACTTCAACTTCGAAGTTGACATCGCTTAAAGCCTGAACCTGCTGCCCACCGAAACGGGTCGTATAAATTTTCTTGACATGTTGAACTTGTAATAATGACAAGTGTCTTCACTTTCCTTTGCATCAAAGATTCCCTTAGTGGGTCAAGAAAAAGATATCACAAAGAGACGATTTTATACCATCGAAGTAGCTTACAAAACAAGACGGAAATCTTACATCTTTGTAAGGTTCGCTAATCGCGAATGTCAAGACGCTTTTGGTTTAGCCACAAGGTCACCGTACTCCCCACTCCCACTTGTGACTGGATTTCAATCTGGTGTCCCAGCATGGTCAAGGCCTCTTTACAAAGCGATAGCCCAATGCCGGTCGAGTAGCGCTGCATGCGACCATTGTATCCGGTGTAACCCCATTCCCATACGCGAGGCAGATCTTCAGCTCGAATACCAATGCCGGTGTCTTGTATGCATAAAACACCCTCGGCGGGTTGCTCTATGGTGATTCCACCTTGGTTTGTATATTTCGCTGCATTGGTCAGCAATTGTTCCATAACAAAGAGCAACCACTTTTCATCGCTAATAATGCTTCCTGTAATTGGCAGAAGTTGAATAAATAACCCGCGTTGGATAAATAAAGGGGCGACTCTCTGAATGGCCTCTTTCACCAAGGGTTCTAAGGAGAACTCTTTTATCACTAAATCGTGGCTTTCGCCGCTTAAACGTTGATACTGTAAGGCCATATCGACATAATGGCTGGTTTTTTGCAATTCCGAGTAAAAGGCATCTCGAGACAAAGGATTTTCTTGTAATAACAAGGTCATGGCTGAAAGGGGAGTCTTGATCTGATGTGACCATAAGGTATAATACCGTTTTGCTTTGGCGAATTCAGCCTCGGTTTGCTCTGCTTGTTGTTGTTCGCGTTGGAAACACAACCATAACTGCTGAGCTAACACTCCCTCCACGTTTTTGCTTTCTTTGAGCGAAACGAAAGCAGAATAGTCTCTCTGTAGTATGGTTTCATACCAGTATTTATAACGTTTGTAAAAGAACAAAGCATCAATGACTAAAAACAAGAAACCACAAAAGCTACACAGAATCAGTGCATATAAAGCAGGAGCTGTGTTGATGTGATACAACCCGTAGATCACAAACACAACCAAAAAACATAGCAAATAAAAGCCCAACGGGGCTAAAATTCTTTTTCCATAATCACGCGTGGGAAAAGGAAGTTTATCCATGGCAATCCTCCACCTGATACCCTAAACCTTTTCGGGTCACAATGAAATGTTCAAAACCGGCTTCTTCCAGCTTCTTACGTAGACGCGTAATGTTCACCGTTAAGGTGTTATCGTCAATGTAATGCTCATCTTGCCACAAGCGACGCATGAGCTCTTCTCGGGATACCGGGCAGCCAGGTTGTTCCATGAGGCAACTCAAAATCAGTAATTCGTTGCGGGTCAAGGCAATGGGCGCTGCGGTTTCGCTCAATACTACTGCCTGAGCCAAATCTAAGCGCAAACGACCTACTTGCAATACCGATGATTCAACTACCATTTCATAGCTACGTCGGAGCAAAGCCCGTATCTTAGCCACAACAACTTCTAAATGAAAGGGCTTGCAGATGAAGTCATCCCCACCCATATTCAGAGCCATGACCTGATTCATTTCATCGGAAGCCGAAGAAATAAAAATAACCGGTACTTTGCTATGCTTGCGAATCTCATTGCACCAATAAAAACCGCTGTAAAAGGGAAGAGCAATGTCAAGTAAAACCAAATGCGGTTGAAATGATAAAAAGCTCTCCAATACAGTATCAAAACGTTTTAGTGTAAGGATTTCATAACCCCATTTTGCTAAATGCCGTTCCAAAATATCGGCAATGGTTTGGTCATCTTCTACAATGAGAATACGCATAAAGAATCACTCCTCGTAATAAGTGTTTTAAGCTTTTTAAATAAGGCAAACGAATGGAGATTCAGCCTTTCAATTTGAATTTTGTTTATTATACCACTTAGAGACATAAAAAGGAAAGCGGTAACCCATTTGCAGGGCTACCGCTTTCACTATGCGTGTACTATGGATTTGGGTGTTGCACAACATTTAAAATGGGCTTTTGGCCATCGAGAGCCAGTATATAGAAACGTTTTTCGTTAGTCGAGGCAGTTGCAATATAAATCGAGCGTGTCTTAGGTGGTGCGTTGCGTAGCACGACTGGATCGGGAATATTCCATATATCTTGATCCCACTCATTATCAGTTAAAGAGTAACGAACATAACTGATATTCTCCAAATGTTTTGAGGTGCCTTGAACTCTAGAAAAAATCTGATCTCCCATACTAGAGTAGAAAACGGAGTTTGAATTATAGAAGAATAATTCCTCCCCGAAGGTGTAAACCTCCGATGGAGTGATGAATCTAAACCGATTATTGTAATCTTTAGTAGTAAAATCCGAGTTGTGAAATAGAAGCCCATCTTTCACAACTAGGAACTTTTTCAGTGATATTGGATAATCTAATAGTATTTCCCCTTCCTTTATTGAATACAAACCAATTCCTGAATAACGAGCTGCCTCATCGGTATTATTGGCTGTCCAGGAATAGGCAACAACATCCTCTGAGATGAATTTAACGTTATCAATGGTGGCTCTATCGCCTATCATCAGTGTAGTTGCATTTAACTCACCGGTTTCGTGGATCACCAAAGAACCATCTAATTCTGCTAACGTCAATCTTGCCGGCTCGGTTCGAGCCATGATAATTTGCTTCATATCTGGGGAGATACCAGCACTACACACTGTAAACTTTACGTCGCTTGGCAGAGTAACAAATCCTACTTCTTCTATTTTCTCTGGAGCGATCCTCAAAATATTGATTGATTGAGATTCGCCGGAAAGGGTAGCTACCGAGTATGCGAATAGGTCTAAACTAAGGCGCTCAACATGGTAAATGCCGGACTGAGAAGCCTCTACTGGAAAGATATAATTCTCCACGATTTCTTCGGTTTCCCAGTTAAGCAAAGTAGCGGAAACTTTTTTCTCGCGCTCGAAAAAGAAAAGCATGTGGGTTTCGTCAATTTCGAAAATGTAATCAGCATAAGAGTTGTCGGTATTCGAGGCTTTCTCTCTGTTCGATAAAAACGGAAGATTAATCGAAGTGATAACAGGAGTAATCTCCTTATAGCCAAAAGCGAGGAGTTGATTTTTGGTCTCATCAAGAGTTCTTTGCAAATTACTATTTGGATCTGTAACCTCTCCAGGAATACTTGCATACCAATACTCTTGAATTACGATACTTCCACTTGAAAGAATAGTAGAAATCTCTTCTTTCGTAGCATTTGGTTGGTATGAAAATTGGCGAATATCTTTCATGTGTTCTGGCTTATATCCACTACCTGAGCCAGACGATTCTGCTAAGTGGATAGGGAACACATCGAAAGTAACGGTTCCGCTCCCCCCCCCCGCCATAGCTGAAAACACACTATATTTGGCAAAAAAATCACTGACCTCTTTGCCGTTTTGTAATTTGGAAATAGATTCAAGAGCGCTTGAGTTCGTCCCTTTCGAAATAGTATAACCGTAAACACTACCCAAATTTGCTTTAGGAACATAGACAATATCTAAAAGCTCGCCTTCTTCAACTTGAAGGAGTAAGTTATCTGCAAACTTCTGAAATTCACCGGCATTATCCTCAAAGAGTTTCTTCATGGCTGTCTTATCTTTGGGGTAACGACTGCTTGAAGAGCAACCTGTTAGTAAAATCATTACTAAAATCAAGAAGAAGGCAAATACTTTTTTTCTTGTTAACACAGAATCAACCCCTTATAAATCATTAGCTTGGTTAAGATACTCTTCTTCATAATATTACCTCTCTTTTCTTCATTGAAGCGGTTTTGGAAATTGTGAGATTCAAGCATAGACATCTTCATCCCCCATTCTTTCTTTGTCTAATTAAAATTATAAACCTAATTCCGAATTAAGTCAATTATTTAGAATTTAATGGAAATAAATAAAATATTATTAAAAGGTGCGGTCGTTGAGTTGGTTTTGAGCATTTAAGGCACATTTAAGCCGATTAAAAACAAAGTTATAAGTTAAGGACGAAGAAAATTAAGTCTATTTGTGACATGCGTGAAAGAAAAAACCCACACCATAATTCATAATAAAGCATATAATAATAAAATACTACATTGGTTCGCCGCGATTATCCTAGAGTTTTCGTTTGTTGGGAATGATTAGGAATGAGAATTTAGAACTAATCTTTAGTCGGTTCAGAACTTGTGATGAGTGTTGATGATAGAAGAAATGAGTACTAGTAAATCCAACAATATAAAAAAACCCCAAGCTCTTTCATCGCAGAATAGCTAGGAATTTAGTAGATACAGGCTTTATAAGGTTACGATTTTTTCATAATTTCGTTAATCTATTGCGTTTTCTATAGAAGCTCTAAACAGGAATCACTTTTAGTTCCCTAGATGCTTTATTCAAAATTTCAGTTTCACCTTGATGATTGATTGCCACAATATTCTCAATGCGCATACCGAATCGACCCGGTAAATATACACCGGGTTCTACCGAGAATACCATGCCTCGCTCGAGGGTTCTGGGGTTGCATTTCTTTATGTCGGGTGCTTCGTGCATCATGTAGCCAATGCCATGACCCACTCTGTTGATCAGCGTCTTAGCATAACCTTTTTCATCTAAAACAGTGCGAGCTGCTTGGTCAACATCGGGAATCCAAGCCCCTTCTATGGCTGTCTCTGGTAAGGAACTTTAGCTCTTCTGAAGGACAAAGTAACATAGCATCGAAGTTATTTTCTTGTAATAGGTGCTTCAAGCTTTTTAAATAAGGTAAATGCATGGAGAGTCAGCCTTTCGGTTTGCATTTTGATTATGATGCCACTTAAGAACAAAAAAAGGGAAGACTGATAAAAACATATAATTCACAAAAGTTAGTTTGAATAAATGTACTACAGGTACAAAAACTCCTTGTAAAAAACGAAAAAAAGCCTTATAATGAGTTTGAGGTGAAGATTATGAAACGATTTGCTATGGAGTTGCTTTTGAAATGGAAGCAGAAGAAAAATCGAAAACCCCTACTAATACGTGGAGCTCGTCAGGTAGGCAAAACGTGGCTAATGAAACATTTTGGCGAAACTGCGTATCAGAGCATTGTCTATATAAATTTTGAGCATAATGCTGTCATTAAAAACCTGTTTGAAGTGGATTTTAATATTTCAAGAATCATTACTGGTTTGGAATTATATTCGAGCGTTCGAATCATACCGGAGCAAACGCTGTTGATTTTCGATGAGATTCAAGAGGTACCAAATGCTTTATCTTCTCTGAAATATTTCAATGAGAATGCCCCCGAGTATCAAATTATATGCGCAGGTTCTTTGCTGGGTGTCGCATTGCATGAAGGAACCTCCTTTCCGGTGGGGAAGGTGGAATTTCTAGATTTGTATCCCTTGAGTTTTTTTGAATTCTTAATAGCTATGGGGAAAGAAAGCTATGTAGATGTTCTAAGAAAAGGAGATTTTTCGCTTGCTAATACTTTTAAACAAGAGTTTGAGGAACAACTCAAATTCTATTACTACATTGGTGGTATGCCAGAGGTAGTAGCTCAGTTTTCAATTGATAAAGATTTCTTTCATGCTCGGGAAATTCAACTTAGAATACTTGCCGCATATGAGCAAGATTTTTCAAAACATGCTCCTAATGATATAGTGCCCCGCATTCGTATGTTATGGAACAGTATTCCATCTCAATTAACCAAGGAGAATAAAAAATTCATTTATGGTCTGATTAAAGAGGGTTCGAGAGCAAAAGAATACGAAATGGCGCTAATGTGGTTAATTGACTGCGGTCTTGTCCATAGGGTTTCAAGGGTGTCAAGGCCGAGGTTACCCTTAAAAGCCTATGAGGATTCAAAGGCGTTCAAATTATTCGTTCTTGATGTTGGTTTACTAGCGTGTATGACACGATTGAATCATCAAACGCTTTTAAATGGGCATGATCTTTTTGTTGAATTTAAAGGTGCCTTCACCGAACAATACGTATTGCAACAGTTGAAAACCATATCGGCTTTCGAGGTTTATTACTGGACAAACAATCGTGGCACCGCAGAAGTGGATTTCTTAGTAGACAACAGTCTGGATATAATTCCTATTGAAGCCAAAGCTGAAACTAATTTGCGAGCGAAGAGTTTGAAAACATACATCGATATGTTTACCCCCACCGTAGCGATTCGTGCATCTATGGCGAATTATAGAAAAGAAGAAAAACTTCTTAATCTTCCCTTATGGGCGATAGAAACAATAAATGATTGGCAAGTTGATTAGGATTAAGTCTGAGAAAGCATGCCCAAAACAAACGAAAAGGGGTTGTAGCACAACGAAAAAGTGCTACAATCCCTTTTGCTCTTGCGCATTACTATGGATTTGGATGTTGGACAACATTCAACACGGGCTTTTGGTCAACGAGGGCTATGACATAAAAGCGCTTACTATAAATACCCGCGGTAGAAATTAAAAGGGGACGGGTTTTTGTGGGATCATTCCGTTGGAACTTGGGGTCGGGAACGTTCCAAAGCTCTTTATCCCAGGCTTTATCAATAAGAGAAAACCTCACATAACATAGAGGTTCATCTCCCTCGGGTTTACCATCGACAAACGTGAACATCTGATTACTTAAATAGGAGGTAATGTAGTGTTGATATCGGAAGGCAAACGTTTCCTCTCCAAACACTACTATTTCATCTTGGGTAATATACCTTACAAAGCCGCTTAGGTCTTCCTTGTTATAAACGTCTTCATCACTAACGATTACACCGTTTCCTACTTGGATCATACCATCATTTTTAAAAGGATAATCCAGCAGTATCTTTTTTTCAGATATGGAGTATAAGCCAATTCCCGAATAACGAGCTGCATCATCGGTATTATTGGCTGTCCACGAATAGGCAACCACATCTTCTGAGATAAATTTTACGTTATCGATGGTGGCCCTATCGCCTATCATCAGTAAAGCTGCATTTAACTCACCGGTTTCATGGAGTGCCAACGAGTCATCTAATTCAGCAAGAGTTAATCTTGCTGGGTCAGATCTAGCCATGACAATTTGCTTCATATCTGGGGAGATAGCTACACTACACACAGTGAATTTGACATCGGTTGGTAAAGTAACAATTCCTACTTCTGCTATCTCATCCGGAGTGATCCTCAAAATGTTGATCAACTGGGGTACTCCTGAAACATTAGCTTCTGAGTAAGCGAACAGATCGGGGCTAATCTGCTCGACATGGTAGATACCGGATTGAGAAGCCTCAACCGGAAAAGCATAGGTTCCCACGATTTCTTCGGTTTTCCAGTTAAACAAAGTAGCGGAAACCTTTTTTTTGCGCTCATAAAAGAAGAGCATATGCGTTTCATCGATTTCGAAAAGGTAATCAGCATAAGAATTCCCCTTATCTGAAACCTTCTCTCTATCGGCCAAAAAGGGTAGGTTAATTGAAGTAGTAATTGGGTCGATTTCCTTATATCCATCTGCAATCAGTTGGCTCTTAACCATAGCGAGTGTTCGCTTCGTGTCATTTTGAGTAGTCTCCTGACCTGGAATACTTGCATACCAGTGGTCTTTTATTTCAAGGATTCCACGAGATAGCATTCCGGAAATCTCCTCCTCTGAAGGATTTGATAAGTAAAAATAAGCTCGAATGTCATTCATGTGTTCGGGTTTATATCCGCTTCCCGATCCAGAGGTTTCCGCTAAATGGATTGGAAAGATATGAAAGGTTACATCGCGGCTTCCTCCTCCGACGATGGCCGTAAATACACTATACTTGGTAAAAAAGTCACTGATTTCCTTGCCGTTTTGTAATTTGGAAATGGATTCAAGAGCGCTCCCGTTAGTGCCTTTGCGAATAGTGTAGCCGAAAACACTACCCAGATTTGCTCTGGGCACGTAAACAATATCTAAAATTTCTCCTTCTTCAACTTGAAGGAGTAGATTATCGGCAAACTTCTGAAATTCCTCGGCGTTGTCCTCAAAGAGGGTTTTCATGGCTGCCTTATCTTTGGGGTAACGACTGTCTGAAGAACAGCCAGTAAGCAACACTATCAGGAAAACTAGAAAGAAAATAAAGGCCTTTTTGATTGTAGACACACGATCACATCCTCCCTTTTTTCTAGTAAAAGTATATCTTATTATCACTAATTAGTCAAATTTAATAAATAATTAAACAATCATAATTATTTTACAAAAAAAACATTTGAATAAGTGCGCAGTTAGTATGAAAGTTCGTTGCGAAAAAGTGGACAAAAAAAGGAAAGCGGCAGCCTGTATTATTGGCTACCGCTTTCACTATGCGTTTAGAGTATAAGTGTAATCTCCCTATTTCTTATAACTATTGATGACTTCATCCACTAAAGAGCCCACATAGGCAACGGCATCTTGAATGGGTTTCTTTTGAGTCATGTCTACACCGGCCATGAGGCAGAGATCTAAAGGCTTCTTGGTTCCGCCGGCTTTGAGGACTTCAACCCATTGAGCTGCAGGTTTGCTGCCTTCGGCTTCAATGCGGCGAGCCACGGCAGTACCAACGGTCAATCCGGCAGCATAGCTGTAGGGGTATAATCCGCTGTAGTAATGCGACTGACGCATCCAAACTTGTTTAGCGCCTTCGTCAATCACGACTTCGCCACCGTAGAATTCGTCAATGATTTCGCCTTGAATACGGTTAAGGATGTTGGCGTTAATCGGTTGACCCTTTTCGGCTAAAACATAAGTGCGACGTTGGACTTCACCTTCAATGAGATGGCGCACAAAGTTGTGATGATACGTCATCAGCAACTGCATAATCAACCAGCGGCGGGTGCGGACATCGTTGGTGTTTTTCAGAATATAGTTGGCAACCAACAATTCGTTAATAGTGGAAGGAGCTTCAATGAAGAACATGGTGGGACGAGCATTGGTCAGCTTCTGATAACGTTGAGCCATTACGCCTTGACCGCCATGACCTAGTTCGTGGGAGATGGTTAAAGCATTACGCATTTGACCGGTCCAGCTTAACGAGATGAAGGGATGCACGCCATGGACCGTGTTACAGAAAGCACCGGTGCGTTTACCTACATTATCGGCACGGTCGATCCAGCGTTCGGTTAATCCTTTACGAATAATCTCGCGGTATTCATCTCCGAGTACCGATAAGCCATTGAGAATTGTTTCCGATACTTCTTCATAGGTCACCGGGGCAGAGTATTCCGGATCTAAGGGAGCTTCAATGTCACAATACAGCATTTTGTCTAAGCCCAGCACTTCTTTGCGCAGTTGGGCGTAACGACGCCAATGAGGAGCTAACTCGGTGAGGATGACGTCGTGAATGTTGTGATAAATATCGGTGGAGACTTCCTGGCGATTTAAGAGCATGTGGGTGGCAGATTCAAAACCGCGCAATTTAGCGGTAATGACATTTTTCTTGGTTTCAGTGCCCCAGGTTGCACCATAGGTTTGGTTATAAAGGGTTAATTTTTTGGTCAATTCGGCATAGGCATTGCGGCGCAACGTGATGTCTGCAGCAGATTCATGACGGCCTAATGACATGGGGTGAGCATTGCCTTGGCTGTCGAGAACAGAATCAAATTTCAAATCGTTGGTGCGGGATCGTTCATAAACCTCACCCATGGAATCCAAAACCTGACTTAAAGATGCTAACACCATTTCGGTTTCAGCACTTAGCATGTGCGGCTTGTTGTCAATCCATTTTTGGATTAAGAAACGGTATGCTTGCAGACCCTCTTCTTCTTTGAGATATCGTTCAAGGGTTCCTTCGGGTAGGCCAAGGGCTTCGTTTTGTACAAATGAGGTTTGAGCTAAAATCTCAGACATAATAGCTCTGGCGCGACCAGCCATGATTTGGTATTCTTGATTGGTTCCGTCCGATGCTAAGTGCAAAGAAGCGTAACTGATCACTCGCATAGCATGAGACTGCAGTTCTTCGGATCCATCTAGACATTCGAGTAAGAATTTGGGACCATCGCCTAATTTACCTTTGTTCTTGATTACAACGGCAGCATAGGTTTTTAGTTGAGCTAGCTCTTTTTCCCATTCTTCTTTGGTGGCGAAAATGTCTTCCACTTTCCAAGTTTGTTCCACGGGAATTTCACTGCGTAAGAGTTGTTTTGCCATAAAATCTCCTCCTTATCATGTTTATTACATTTTTCTACATCGAACGTCGATTCCCTTCTATTCCGTTTCTGTACCCGAAAATTATTTTTGCAGGGAACCATCCTCAAATTGGCGAAATGAATAAAGCTACTATATGGAGAGGGGATTATGTTGTGAATCAGGAAAATTTGTCGTTGCTATGCGACTATTATGAGTTGACCATGGGAAATGGTTATCTGCTCAGCGGCATGGCCGACAAGATTGCGTACTTTGATTTGTTTTACCGGGAGGTTCCCGATAAAGGTGGATTCGCTATTGCGGCAGGCTTAGAACAGTTGATTGACTACATTCAAAATCTGCATTTCGATGAAGATGACTTGGCTTTTTTACGTAACAAAGGCATCTTCGATGAGTCCTTTTTGGAGTACTTGAAGAACTTTAAGTTCAATGGTGATATTTTTGCCGTGCCCGAAGGCACACCAGTCTTTCCCAATGAGCCCATGGTCACGGTGCGCGCCAAGGCTATTGAAGCTCAATTGGTGGAAACCTTTTTGCTTTTGACTCTGAATCACCAGTCTCTGATTGCCACGAAAGCCAATCGTATTGTGCGAGCAGCACAGGGACGTCCGGTATTGGAATTCGGTTCTCGGAGAGCGGCTGGAGGAGACGCAGCGGTATTGGGTGCCAGAGCTGCCTTTATTGGTGGATGCGCCGGAACCGCTTGCACCTTGACCGACCGTAAGTTCAACGTGCCGGCCGTGGGAACGATGTCGCATTCATGGGTGCAAATGTTTGACTCTGAATATGACGCGTTTGCTACCTATTGTAAGTTGTACCCCAACAATTCTACCCTACTGGTCGATACCTACAATGTGCTTCAGAGTGGGGTGCCCAATGCCATACGAACCTTCAATGAAATTCTTAAGCCGCTTGGCATAACCTCTTGCGCCATCCGCTTAGATTCGGGTGATTTAGCGTATCTTTCCAAAAAGGCGAGGATCCTATTGGATGAAGCCGGATGGACCGATTGCCGCATTGTCGCCTCCAATGCCCTGGATGAACATTTGATTTTCAATCTCCTACACCAGGGAGCGAAAATTGATTCTTTTGGGGTGGGGGAACGACTGATCACCTCTAAAAGCGAGCCAGTATTCGGTGGCGTTTACAAACTCTGTGCAGTGGAAGATGAGCATGGCGTAATTCAACCTAAAATCAAGATCAGTGAAAATACAGCGAAAATCAATAATCCACATTTCAAGAAAACCTATCGGTTCTTCAATAATAAAAACGGCATGGCCATGGCAGACCTGATCTGCTTGCACGATGAAATTATAGATTCCAGCCAACCCTTGGAAATCTTTGACCCAGAAGCGATTTGGAAGCGTAAGATTCTGACCGATTTCACCATGGTCGAGTTGCAGAAACCCATTTTCTTAAATGGCGAATTGGTTTATGAACTACCCAGCATTGGTGAGATCCGGGCCTATTGCCAGGAACAGTTGGCAACCTTGTGGGATGAAATCAAGAGAATGGAAAATCCGCAAGGGTATTATGTAGATCTGTCCCAAAAGCTTTGGGATTTAAAACAGGAACTCTTACTCAAAAATCGTTAGGAGGTTGGTTATGAACTTTCGCTTGAAAGGGAACTCACCTTGGTTAACGGCGGTCATCTTAGTAGCGGTGGGCATTATCATTTTTACAGTGGGGAGTGTTTCAGCCAGTTACGGAGAGAGTAGCTTTACGGTCAAAGCGACCGGTGGAGCAATTGAAGTACCATACGACAAAATCACAGAGATCGAGTACCGAGAATCCAATGTTAACGGGCGACGAAGCTTTGGCATTAACACCATGAAAATTAACAGTGGCAATTTTACCAATGAAGAGTTTGGCACCTACTCTTTATATGCTTACACTGCCGTTAAACCGGTAATCGTGGTGCATCACAGTGAAAATTTAGTGCTGGTTTTTAACTTAAAAACAGTGGAAGAAACCCAAGCCGGTTACCAAAAGTTACTCAGTGAATGGAAAAAGTAGACGCAGTTGTTAAACGTTTCCAAATATTTAGTATGGCGAAATAGTAACATTCTGTGCTATAATGTAAGAGAAACTATTATTTTAATGGAGGTAGAGTTATGGATTACAACGTCAACGCAACCATTGTTCAAACCTTGGAACTGTTGAAAAAGAACCCGCAGGTGCAAAAAGGCTATGAGTTTGTTCAAGCCGATGATGCTCACACCCTTCAACAACAAAAGGACTTAGCGCTAGTAGAAGCCCCTACTTTTCTAGAGCAGAATCGCGGTATAGTGTTTGCCGAACTGCTGAAAGCCGAAGGGCTGACCGATGTTCAAATCGACCGTCACGGTAATGCTTTTGGCTACCGTCGCGGCAAAGGCATTGGTCCGATCATCGTAGTAGAAGGTCATATGGACACCGTCTTCCCCATGGGCTCTGCCAAAGAAATCATTGAAAAAGATGGTAAAGTCTACTGCCCCGGAATTTGCGATGACACCCGTGGTTGTGTGACCGTTTTGTCTGCCTTACGCGCATTGAATCATGCCGGTATTGAGACCGACAGCGACTTCATCTTCATGGGTACCGTCGAAGAAGAAGGCATGGGCGGCTTAGGCGGCATGAAAAAATTCTTAGTCGATCACCCCGAAGTCGGCGGTTGTATTTGTATCGATGGTTCCGGTATGGAAGGAATCACTTATGAAGCCACCGGAATTCGCACCATGGCCGTAAACTTCCATGGTATTGGCGGACACGCTATGGGAGCTTTTGGTTATGTCGCGAACCCCTTGCACGCAGCAGCTCGAGCTATTGCAAAAATTGCCGATATTCAAGTGCCGGCGGATCCTCGCACCACCTATGCTGTATCGAATTTCCACGCCGGAAACGATGCCGGTATTCATGCCATTGTCAAAGAATGCACCATTAAATTGAACTTCCGTTCCAATGGTCAAAAAGAGTTGGAAGAACTCGAAGCAAAAATCAAAGCAGCAATTGACGAAGCCTGCAAAGAAGAAACCGCTCGTTGGAGCAAAGATACGATCACATATGATTATGTGGACTATGTCAATGTCAAAGCAGGAACCCAAGATCGCAATGCACCGATTGTGCAAGCAACCTACCAAACCATAAAAGATATGGGTGTAGAACCGGTCTTTGGTCAAGGTGGTTCCACCAATGCCAGTAACCCCATTGCCATGGGTATTCCCGGTGTTTGTATTGGTGGCGGCGGCACCGCTGGTGGAATTCACACCGTAGATGAATGGTTCGATAACACCGATGCTTTCAAGGGTGTGCAAGTGGTCTACCTCTTAGCCTTGTTGTTGGGTGGCGTTCACGGCGTAAGTAAAACCATCCTTTAAACAAATAAACAAATCATCACTTATATTTTTGGAGGTATTATCATGGGAAAAACCAAAGCAGAACTTAAAAAAATTGCCTGTGCCGCGATTGACGCGAAACGTGCAGAAATCACCGCCCTTGGCGATTCCATTTTTGCTGAACCGGAACTGGGCTACAAAGAAGTTAAGACCGCAGCCAAAATCAAGAAATTATTCGACGAACTAGGTTATTCCTACCGCGATCAAGTTGCTTTGACTGGTGTGATCGCTCCTTTAAAAGGGAAAGAGAGCAAAGTGAAAGTCGCTGTCATGGGTGAATTAGATGCTGTTGTTGCTCCCGGACACCGTTGCGCCGATAAAAAAACCGGTGCAGCCCATTCTTGCGGTCATAATGCAATGTCGGCAGCACTTGCCGGTGTGGCGTATGCCTTGAAAGATACCGGGATCTTAGAAGAATTGAGTGGCGATGTCGTTCTAATGGCTGTTCCAGCTGAGGAATATGTGGAAATTGGATATCGTAATGAGTTACGTGATGCCGGCACAATCAAATTCCTGGGTGGCAAGCAAGAATTCGTCTATTTGGGCGAAATGGATGACATTGACATTATGGTCATGCAACATACTGCAACTACGGAAGGCGATGCTGAAAAAGCAAAAAAAGCCGGAGCAGGCGGACCTACCAATGGTTTTGTAGGCAAACTGATTCATTACAAAGGCAAAGAAGCACATTCCGGCGGCGCGCCACATATGGGTAAAAACGCCCTCAATGCAGCCAACATCGGCCTCATGGCTGTGCATGCACAACGTGAAACCTTCCAAGATAAAGATCACATTCGTGTGCATCCAATCATTACCAAAGGCGGAGACTTAGTCAATGTGGTTCCTGCCGATGTGCGTGTAGAAACTTATGTGCGCGGAGCAACCGTAGACGCTATTTTAGACGCCAGCGAAAAGGTCAATCGTGCGTTCCGAGCCGGTGGTTATGCTGTTGATGTGGAAACCAAGATCATTGAATTGCCGGGTTATCTACCCACTGTTACTTGCCCGGGATTAGAAAAACTGATGACCGCCAACCTCATTGAACTCCTCGGAGAAGCCAAAGTGGACACCAGTGGTGCAGGCATCTCTGGTTCCACCGATGCTGGCGATATCTCGCATTTAATACCAACCATTCAAGCTTCCATTGGCGGAGCTTCCGGTATAGGTCACAGCGAAAGCTACGAAATTGCCGATAAAGAATTAGCATATTTGACTGCAGCAAAAGCCTTGATTATGACCGTGATTGATCTCTTGGCAGACGGCGCTGAAGAAGCACTGAAAATCAAAGAATCTTTCGTACCTGTGATGACCAAAGCCCAATATTTGAAGGATTGGGGAAAAATCGAATAACCTAAAAACAAGGAGGATCGAAACTATGGCGTATACCATTGACACCAACATTTCGCAACGAATTTCTCAACTCCGCGCCATACCTGCTGTGCAAAAAGGCTATGACTTTGTAGAAGCAAATGCCGAACAGGTGTTGGAACAACAGCTACAATTGGTTTTGGTGGAAGCTCCCACCTTTGAAGAAGCCGAACGCGCTAAAGTCTTTGCCGAAATGCTTCGTGCTGAAGGGTTAGACAATGTGCAAATCGATTCTCATGGTAATACCTTCGGCGTGCGTAAGGGCGCAGGCACGGGTCCAACCATCCTTTTGGAAGGTCACTTAGATACCGTCTTCCCTAAAGGCACAGTTAAAGAAATCGTACGCAAGAACGGTCGCATTTATTGCCCCGGGATCAACGACGATACCCACGGCTGCGTCAATGTGGTGGGCGTCTTACGTGCCATGAACCACGCCGGTATTGAGACTGACGGCGATGTCATTTTCTTAGGAACCGTTCAAGAAGAAGGCATGGGCGGCATGCGTGGCTTAGAATACTTTATGAAAGATCACCCTGAAGTGGGAGGAAGCATTAGTATTGACGGCTCCGGCATGGACGGTATTGTCTACGAAGCTACCGGTATGCGCACTTTAGCAGTGAACTTTCATGGTATCGGTGGACACGCCATGGGTGCGTTTGGCTTTGTGGCCAACCCCTTACATGCAGCAGCACGAGCGGTTGCCAAAATTGCTGATTTACCGGTTCCTGCAAATCCCCGCACCACTTATGCAGTTTCTAATTTCCACGCCGGCAACGACGCGGGTATTCATGCTATTGTTAAGGAATGCACCATAAAGATCAACTTCCGTTCCAACGGTCAAAAAGAGTTGGAAGCACTAGAAGCTGAAATCAAACGTTGTATTGACGACGCCTGCAAAGAGGAAACGGCTCGTTGGGGCAAAGACACCATTACCTACGATTATGTGGATTACGTAGATAACCGTGCCGGTACCCAAAGCAACCGCGCCCCCATTGTGCAAGCCGCTTTCTCAGTAATTCAAAGTCTAGGCTACAACCCGGTCTTGCGCCAAGGTGGTTCCACCAATGCCAGTGTACCCGTCACTTTAGGCATACCCGGTGTTTGTTTAGGACGTGGTGGTAGCGAGGGCGGCGTTCATACTGTTGACGAATGGTATGATCCTACAGATGCTTATAAAGGCTTACAAGCCATCTTCTTATTAACAGTTCTTTTAGCCGGCGTCAAAGGTGAATGTCCGACCATATTGGTGTAGGGGAAAAAGATGTAAACAAAGATAATTTTGAAATCGGTGTAACGAAAGCTACACCGATTTTTTAGATTCTAATCGCAATACCCTTTGCAACAACTGTATAAAATGATGATGGTGTGGCACAATGGATTGAAAAGGATTTTAAGAAATAAAACAAGCCGTCGGTTTTGATGCCGACGGCTTGTTTTTACATTTCTTTGAATTTTTGTAGCAGTCTTGGCCCTGCGAACCAAAGGAAGATGCCGGAGATCAGGGCTTCCAGGCCCATGTAAGAACCGTTATAGACTGCCGAATACAACCAGATTGGCTGACCTTCCGGTGCATAAACGCTCCATATGAGTATGCCAGATAAGAAATGGCAGAAAAAACGAGCAGCGAAGGTGGTTAAACCAGCAATCAGCATCGCGGAGTTTTCTTTCATGTTTGATTGCAGCTTTTTATAAAGCAGTCCTCCGAGACCGATAACACTGAACGCAATCACATAATCCAATAAAATGACCGCTGCAAAAGAAGGTAAGTCTTGAGTGGGTGGGGCATAAAAGCCCGACATCATTTGCAGGAGAGAGTAGGCAAATGCTACCAGTAAACTCCAGGGCCAATCAAATTTGAAGGCAACAAACAGCAAGGGAATCATGCTTCCTAAGGTAACCGCACCTCCATTGGGAAGGTGGAAAACGGCGAAGAGAGATAATAACATAGCTAAGGCCAACATCATAGCGCTTTGAGTTAAAACTTTGACAGGCTTGTGCACAAGAATAACCTCCATTTTTGAGCAATTCTTTGATTAAGCTCATCATACTCCAGCAAGGGAGCCTCTGTCAAGATTACGTTTGTAGGGGTAATGCTTGACGGAAACGTGGGAGGGGCGTATAATAAGACGCCTATAGGATTTCCTTTTAAAGGAGGGTCGACCATGGACTATATCTTGATTCCTTCCTATGAGCCCACGGAGAAGTTGGTCCGTTTAATTGAAGAGTTAAAGTCCGTGCGTCGAGTATGCCGTATCTTAGTAGTCAATGACGGTAGTGCTCCGGAATATGACTCTCTGTTTGCTCAGGTGGAAGCGTTAGGTGTGACCTTGCTTCGCCATGAACAAAACAGGGGGAAAGGGGCCGCTTTGAAGACGGGCTTTGCCTACCTTTTGCATAACGAAGACCTCAATGCCGTAGTTTGTGCCGACTCAGACGGACAGCACAAACCAAACGATATCTTCTTTTGTTTAGATACCTTAAAGGAACATCCTAATGCCATGATCATTGGTACTCGCAAATTTAAGGGTCATGTGCCGTTGCGGAGCCGTTTTGGCAACACCATCACTCGATTGGTCTACTTAGCAGCCAGTGGCACGATGCTATATGACACCCAAACGGGCTTACGAGCATTTGCCAAGCCAATGCTGCCGTGGTTACTGAAAATTGAAGGTGACCGCTTTGAATATGAGATGAACATGTTATTGGAAGCACCTACAGCAGGGATTCCATTTCATCAATTGGAGATTGAAACCGTGTACGATAAAGCAAATCATAGTTCGCACTTCCGCACCTTTACCGATTCCTTTCGGGTCTATTACCCTATCGTCAAGTTCAGCTCGGTTTCCATAGTCACCGGCTTATTTGACTACTTTCTTTTGTTGTTCCTTAACGGAGCAGGACTCAATCTCTTGTATTCGGTCATTCTGAGCAGAGTCTTAAGTGCGACCTTGAATTTCTGGTTAAATAAAGTCTATGTCTTCAGCCACAAAAAGAATATACAGCGTTCTGCACTACGCTATGCTGTGTTGGCTTCGGGGATTTTGGTTGCAAATTATGGGATATTGCGCTTCTTAACCGAGGTTGCGGTTTTTCCCTTGAGTATGGCCAAGATTTTTACAGAATTGATACTATGGTTCTTTAGCTTTTGGCTGCAACGATTATTTGTATTTTCTCCGAAACCTCGAACAAAGAACCAATAAATGCTAAAATCGAGAAGAAAACTCTTGTATGCTAGTCTATTACGTGTTATAATTTCTTTCATACGAACTTTACTAAAAGGAGGTCTTTGACGTAAAATGTTACAGAATGTTGTAATGGGAATCCATTTATTATTATGCGTTGCCTTAATTGTGGTGGTGTTGTTACAAGCTCCCAAAGGCGAGGGTATTTCCGGTGCTTTTGGTGGACAAGCAACCCAGTTTTTAAATAAGCAACGCGGATTAGATGTTATCTTGGTTCGCGCTACCGCAGCCTTGGGCTTTATGGTTGCCATAACATCCATTGTCTTGGCAGTTTGGCGTGTCTAATCAGAACAGACCGGGGTCTGTAGAAGGAGGCGGCAGCGTCTCCTTTTTTTCATAAAGAGTCAGAAATTGAAAAGTGAGGTTTTGTAAATGTCAGTTACTATGACCCGAGAAGAAGCATTGGCGTATTTGAAAGAGAATTTGCCCAACAAAAATTTGGTCAATCATTGTGTAGCAGTAGAAAAGATTTTAATTGCTTTAGCCAAGCATTTTGGAGAAGACGAACAGCTGTGGGGCTTAGCCGGTATTTTGCATGACATTGATTATGCTGAAACTGCCAAAGATCCGGAGCGCCACAGTATCTTAGGCGCTGAAATGTTAGAAGAGAAGGGCTTACCGGAAGAACTGGTGTATGCTGTAAAAGTGCATAATGAAGTACATGGCTTTCCAAGAAATAGCCGCTTAGACAAAGCGCTCTATTGCGCAGATCCTCTTTCTGGGCTGATTGTTGCAGGTGCTCTAATCCATCCTTCTAAAAAATTGGCTCCATTGGATGTGAACTTCATGGTGAAACGCTTTGGTGAAAAAGCGTTTGCTCGTGGTGCTAATCGCGAAGTAATCGCAAAGTGTTCTGAATTGGGATTAAGTTTAGAAGAATTTTTGGAAATTGGTTTATTGGCGATGCAAGAAGCCTCTTCTGAATTAGGTTTATAAAAAAACCACAAGGAAAGCGGGGATGCACTACGATGCTAAGAAAAAAAGGGCTATGGTTGTTTTTGATCGTTATCTTGTTGTTGGGTTTGAGTGCTTGTAACACCCCGACCAAACCCCCGGTGGATGATCCAATCCCGCCTATTGTTGACCCAAAGCCGGATCCAAAACCAGATCCAATCCCGGAACCGGTTGTTCCGGAAGATGAAATCAGTGAACCGGAGCCCAGCCCTTATGATGAAAAAGTTGTGATGTTAGCTGCTCGAGGGTTAGCCGAAACGGAACCGGTTGGTGATGACTATTTTGACGATGTGGTTTTAATCGGCGATTCGGTAACGCTGAAGCTATATTACTACCTTTTAGATCGTTGGAATTGGGATGAAACCTACTTAAGCGACATACAATTTCTAACCGCCGGGAGTCTGGGTAGTGGTAATGCATTGTGGGAAGTTTCGGAGGAATCAGTACACCCCACCTATTTGGGCGAAAAGATGCTCTTGGAAGATTCGGTGGCTTTGAGCGGTGCCAAGAAAGTCTATATCATGTTGGGTACGAACGATGTAGGACTTTATGGTGTGGAAGGTTCGATTGAGAATTACAATGAGATGTTAGACCGCATTAAGGCAAAAAATCCTGATGTGACATTTTATATTCAGTCTGCTCTGCCCATGTATCGCGAAGCTCAATTGCCCGATTTGAACAATGAAACGCTTACAGCTTATAATGATAAACTGTATCAACTCAGTGTTGAGCGTGGAGATTATTTTGTGGATGTGACTTCAATTATGCAAACCGAAGACGGTAGTTTGCCGTATCAGTATTGCAGCGATCCAGAAGGAATGGGCATCCACCTGACCGATATTGCCTGTGAAAAGTGGATTGGCTATTTGCGTAGCCATGTTGCCCCTTAAGGAGGAAGCTCTATGTTGAAAAAGACAGTTCGACTCCTCGTTTTCTTGCTGTTACCGCTACTATTGACTGCTTGTGGCCCTACGGCACCGGCGAAACAGGCATTAGAAGTGGATGTTGAATCACTCCTCGAAACAATGGCTGAGCAGACCGAGTGGGAAGATATGATGGAAATGAACATCAAGCACTTAAAAAACCTCTACGGTATTGAAGAAGCCGATCTCACAAGCTTTGCAGGAGCAATGAAGACCGATGGAATCACTGCCGATGAAGTTTTAATTTTGGAAGCGAAAGATACGGAAACTGCAGAAGCTTTAGTCAAAAAACTACAAGCTCGACTTAAAGCCAAGAGCAATGAGGCTAAAGATTATTTGCCTGCCCAATACAAGGTGATTGAGGAAGCTGAAATTCTACAAAAGGAACGCTACGCAGCCCTTTTGGTTTCCCCCGATGTGGAAGCTTTACTGGAACTCTGGGTGGAATCAGTCAAGACAGAATAAGATCCTCATAGAAAGACGGTGAATGCAAATTTGAAAAAAATTGAACTTCATGTAAATTTAGAAAAGACAGCACTGATTAGTTGCACGATTGCCGCTATTTTATTGGCGATTGAAATGATTGCTGTCACCGTATATGGGTTGCAAAATGCTTTTGTAATATCCATGTTGGTGGTTGGTATGAGCACTGCCATTGGGGTTTGTGTAGGCGCGGTCTTGTTACAAATGTATATGGAAAAAATTAAAGAACAGTCGTGAGAAACAAGATCCTCTGGACAAACCTTCGAGGGTAGCGTATAATCACGGTAGAGACAAAAAAGATTGACGATTGATCGTAAAAGATTTGGTTTTGTGTTCCTCCTAGTGCTTAGCTGTGCTTGGAGGCGAAGAGAGAAGCAGGTGTGAATCCTGCACGGAACCGCCGCTGTATACTCGGAGGTCAGTATCGTTTTGACGAAAGTCGGTCACTGGGGAACCGGGAAG
>Ga0334882_1000564_pt1 | contig 56133 bp, 43 predicted proteins | sample GraSluR1_MG_5_FD_207226 | JGI IMG/M metagenome (GOLD analysis project Ga0334882, IMG submission 207226) | Sludge microbial communities from methane-producing bioreactor in Wageningen University, Netherlands - Granular Sludge_15_04-R1 | ecosystem: Engineered > Bioreactor > Anaerobic >... | reverse complement strand
TCAGAGATCAAGGCACTTATGCGCATTCCGGGAATTCCCAGGGAGGTGAATTATGAGCGTGTTCCGGACTACCTGACTTTTCTATGGGTGCCTGGCAGGGAAACCTTACTTAAGGGAATAGATAAGCTTGAATCGGGCTGCTATCTACTTTGGAAGAACGGTGCGATCGAGATAAAGAACTGGTTTGAACTGGAGTACGAGCCGGATGAAACCAAGAGTGAAGGGGAATGGACTGAGGAGGTCCACGAAGTTCTGGCGCGCTGTGTTCGGCGGCAAATGGTAGCCGATGTGCCTTTGGGAGCTTTCCTTTCCGGCGGTCTGGATTCTTCAACGTTGGTCGCCCTTATGCGGGAGTGCTGTCCGGATAGAGAGATCAATTGTTACACGGCGGCAATTGACAGTGAAGATAACGTGCGAGATTCATGGGTGGATGATTACAAATATGCCCAGCAGGTTGCGCGACACCTTGATGTTAGACTAAACAGCTTCGTTCTGAAGCCAGATGTAATGACGCTATTGCCGAAGTTGGTGTATCATATGGATGAACCTGATGCCGATCCAGCCGTGATGCCGTCTTATCTGATTTGCAAGTCGGCACGTGATGATAATACAACAGTGCTACTGAGCGGTACCGGGGGGGATGAGGTATTTTTTGGGTACAACAGTCACATTGCATACCAACTGTTTTCACGTTATGAGCGAGTACCACACTGGCTGCTGGGAACAGGGTTATACGTGGCCGAGGCGGTCGCTCGAAGGACTTTAGGGGCGCAAAGCCGGTCGGCCAGAAGACTGAGGAAATTCGAGCGTGCATTTGGGGTGTCAGGGCTGGAGCGTCATGTCAGACTTGTTGACTGGACGAGCAGTGATGATCGCATGAGTATTTATGCAAGCGGTGCGTTGAAATCATCTGGTTGTCAGGAGTGCAGCTCGCTTGCTATGAAAGAGTACTATGAACAGTTCAAAGGGACTGGCGAGCTTAATCGTCACTCACATGTTTTGATTCGAAGTTTTCTGGCTTCGCACAATTTCCTGTACACCGACAAATCAAGTATGGCCACAAGTGTGGAAGTGCGAGTACCATTCATGGATATCGAACTGATGAGACTGTGCGCCAGAATACCGGAGCGATACAAGCTCAGGAATGGAACAACCAAGTACCTTTTGAAAAAAGCGATGGAAAGTTATCTGCCGGCGGAAGTCGTTTATCGCAAAAAGGCTCCGTTTGGAGCGCCTCTGAGGAAGTGGATAACGGTGGATCTTGATCCGCTCGTTAGAACCATACTTAGTGACAAACGGATTGAGGAGCGAGGCCTCTTTGATTCCAGAGTAATCAAGGGAATCGTTGATAGAAACAGGGCTAATATGGCCGACACGTCCTATCTCATTTATGCACTGCTTACTTTGGAACTCTGGATGCAGACGTATATTGACAGGCCGGGTGAAGAAGTGAAGATTTAGGGCCGGAGCGGTTGCAGGTATCATATCATCAGGGGGCGACAACAGGCGAAGTGGCAGATGTATTTGGAGACTTAGCGCGTGAGACAGGTGGTGCAGAATTACAAAACCGGGGAGCTGAGACTGGAAGAGGTACCGGTGCCGGCACTGAAGAAGGGGGGGGTGATTGTACGAACGGAGTTTTCTCTGGTATCGAGCGGTACAGAAAGCACGGCAGTAAGGCAGGCTGCGATGAGTATGGTCGGCAAGGCCAAGGCTCGCCCTGAGGATGTTAAGAAGGTTCTGCAGAATATCAAGAAGCAGGGACTGGTTGCGACATACAAGGCCGTAATGAACAGGCTGGATTCACTGACGCCGCTGGGGTACAGTATTTCAGGGACCGTGATCGAGGTCGGTGAAAACGTGGAAGAGTTCCGCCGGGGGCAGCGAGTCGCGTGCGGCGGCGCCGGATACGCCAACCACGCCGAGTACAATTTCGTCCCAAAAAATCTTGTTGTGCCAGTACCTGAAGGCGTCGGAATGGATGAGGCTGCATGTATGACTGTAGGGGCGGTTGCGATGCAGGGATTTCGGCAGAGCAAGCTGACGCTTGGCGATACAGTCGTGGTGTTGGGTCTGGGACTGGTTGGGCAATTGTATCTTCAAATAGCGCGAGCGGCCGGATGCCGGACGGTTGGCATAGATCTGAATGAGGCGAGGGTGAAGCAGGCGCTTGGTGCAGGAGCGGATGGCGCTTGCGGCTTTGACGACATGGCGGCCGCCAGTATTGTCGAAGATCTGACGGGCGGTGCAGGCGCTGACGTTGTGGCTCTTGCAGTGGGGGCGGAATCCAATGAGCCCTTTGAGTTAGCGGTGAAACTTGTTCGTGATCGAGGCAGACTTGTCAATATAGGGAAGACCAAGATTGATGTGCCCTATCTGCCATTTTTCAAGAAGGATCTGGAACTTGTCTTTTCCAGGTCTTATGGTCCGGGGCGGTACGACCCCGTCTATGAAGAGAAAGGAATTGATTATCCCATCGGCTATGTGAAGTGGACTGAAAAGAGGAATATGGCAGCGTTTCTCGGCCTTGTGGCGAAGAAGGAAATAGATCTGGCGTCCATTGTCCAGAACGTTGTGCCTTTCGAAAGAGCAGAGGAAGCGTACGACGCGCTTCGTAAAGGGGAGGGGGGCCTTGGCACACTTTTCAAATACATGGTAAGCGACGTACTGCCGGAGAAGGTACTGCGTACGGTTGAAGTCAAGCCTGCGCGCGAGTGTTCGGAAATCGTAATCGGGTGTATTGGGGCAGGCAACTACGCCAAGACCAAGTTGTTGCCCTTCTTTAAAGATAATCATGCAGTGCGCTTGAAGACCGTTGCAACGACGAGCGGAACCACCGCCAAGAATACAGCAAGCAGGTTCGCGTTCGAAAAGGCGACAACAGATTGCCAGTGTATTCTTGGGGATCCTCAGGTAAATACTGTTATTATCGCGACGCCACACGATTCGCATGCTGAACTGATTTGCCAGGCGCTGGAGGCAGACAAGGCGGTGTTTGCCGAGAAGCCGCTGGCGATCAGTCGTGAACAACTTCTCAGGATAAGGGATACCATCGATAATACGGGAAATGACCGGCTGCAAATCGGGTTCAATCGACGATTTGCCCCACTGACGCTTCGGATCAAGGAGGCGTTCGAAAACGTAAGCGAGCCGCTGAATATTGTTATCCGGGTGAGCGCGGGTCGTCTGGAGCCCGGCAGTTGGCTGAGCGACAGTGATCAGTCCGGCGGGCGTATAGTTGGTGAGTGCTGTCATTTTGTCGACCTGGCGTCATTTCTGGTGGGCAGCGAGCCCATTGAAGTGCAAGCATTCAGAATGGGGGCAACTTCGGATGACGTGTCGATGATGCTGCGATATCCAAACGGGTCTATTGCGACAATCGTGTATATTACGGCAGGATCATGGTCTGTGCCCAAGGAGTATATAGAAGTACACGGGGCGGGGCAGACAGGGATTATTTATGACTTCAAGCGGGCGGTGATCCACGGAAAGAAGAACAAGAGATTCGGGAACGGTTCACAGGACAAGGGACAGAAAGCTGAAATAGAGGCTTTCTGCAACGCTGTTCTGTCGGGCGGAAAGATGCCAATTGCAATCGGATCACTCCTTGCGACTACTGAGGCCACCTTTAAGGTTCTTGAGAGTATCGCAAACAAGAGTGCGGAGACTGTTGGAGAATGTGCAGGGCAGCGGAATTGAAGGGCGAGACAGTTGATTCGGCGATTGAGAGGCTTCGCCTGAACATCGAAGGACATGATTTCGCCGGATACGATCCGTACGATGCGCTCAACAGTCGGTTGTGCAGAACTCTGGCCTGCGGGAACAAGTATGCCCGAACGGCGTTGATCCAAGCCGTGAAGAGGTGTCCATTAAACCTGCGGCCGGTTCTGGGGATACCGAGGGGTCATAATCCCAAAGGCATAGGGTTGTTTTTGTGGGGCTATGCCAAGCTCTATAAGTTTTACCGAAATCCGGAGTATACAGAAAGGATAGAGCATCTGCTTTTGCTTCTGGAGAGACTCAAGAGCCCAGGCTATCATGGGAACTGCTGGGGGTATAACTTCGACTGGCAGTCGAGGGCGTTTTTCGCACCGAAATACACTCCTACCATAGTGAATTCGGCTTTCATCGGACATGCACTGCTGGATACATACGCATATACGCAGGTCAATCGTGCATTGGAAATGGCGATGTCCATTAAGGATTTCATGGTTCAAGACCTGAATACGTACAAGGATAACGGCAGCCAGTGCTTTTCATACACGCCGCTGGACAACAGCCGTATCTACAATGCGACCATGTTAGGGGCATCACTCCTGATAAGGCTCTTTGAGATTACGGGAGATGAGGACTTGAAGGAGACTGCACGAGCAAGCCTGGAATACGGCATACGAGATCAGCGTGCAGACGGTTCATGGTATTACGGGCCTGGGCTCAATCACAGATGGATAGACTCATTCCATACCGGCTTTAACCTTCAGAGCATATACTATTTCATCCAAGCCGGCTTCGAAGAATATAGAGCGGCTTTCGAGAACGGTATGGATTTTTACGTCAGGAATTTCTTCCTGCAAGATGGCACTCCGAAGTATTATCATGATCGTATTTATCCGATCGATATTCACTCGCCCTGCCAGGGGATTGCCCTGCTGTCAATGCTTGCGCCAAAATACAACGAACTTGCCGGTCGACTGGCAGAATGGATGCTTGCTAACTTATATGATCAGGAGGGCAGGTTCTATTTTCAGAAGACCAGGTGGTATACTAACCGGGTAGTTTATATGCGATGGAGCCAGGCGTGGGCATTTCATGCCCTTACATCGTTTCTGGCAGAGATGGGCTCGACCCCGGAATGAAGAGATTTCCTCTTGCACGTTCAAGAATATGGTTCACCCTTAATGAAAGAAACGATCTGGTGGACGCAATTGCAGGAGAACCTCTTGAGAAATATATAGCTCAGATTCATGAGTATAGACATGCGATTGCTTTCAGTGACGTTTTGAAGAAGTCAGGACTGAGGAGTAAAACATGGTGATGTTAGCAGAGATCCCGAAGGTTAATCTTCTGGGCATAGATGTACACAAGATGTGGATGCAAGAAGTTATAGGGCTTGTCGAACAAAGGATTGAAGAACGGCGGCCGCTGCTCTTAGGGGTAGTGAATGTGGCCAAGTTAGTCAACAGCCGGAAAAACTCGCAATTGAAGGCGAGCGTTGCGGATGCGGACGTGGTGCTGGCTGATGGGGCCGGGGTGGTGTGGCTGAGCCGGTGGACAGGAGATCCGCTGCCTGAACGTATAGCGGGGATTGATGTTATGTACCGGCTGTTTGAGCGTGCCGACGAGAAGCATTACCGTGTTTATTTTCTCGGGGCCAAGCCCAAAGTGGTGCAGGAGGTCGTGGCATACGTAGAAAGGAAGTACCCGGGAGTTCAGGTCGCGGGCTTTCGCGACGGATACTTCAAGGAAGAAGAATCGGCGGATGTGGCCGAGGCGATCCGGGAGAGCAAGGCGGACATATTGTTTGTGGCGATGACGTCGCCGAAGAAGGAAAACTTCCTGAGCCGATGGAGTTCGACTATGGACGTGCCGATCTGCCACGGGGTGGGGGGGAGTTTCGATGTGGTGGCGGGGGTGGTCAAACGTGCTCCCCTGTGGATGCAGCGATTGGGGCTGGAGTGGCTGTTCAGAGTGATGCAGGAACCAAGACGTATGTGGAAGCGGTATCTGGTGACGAATTCGATTTTTATTTGGCTGGCGATTAAGGAAGTGGTTAGGATGAGGCTGAAAGCAAATAAGCGATTAGATGTCAGCCAGTAAGGTAAACAGGAGATTGATCTCAACTTCCGGGCAGCAGTCTCGTATGATTTTTGACCTGGAGAAAATCAGAGTTGTTAGCGTTGTCGAGGGAGGCGAAATAGCTGTTAGCGATTAGCTATTAGCTGTTAGCTCAGGGCAGCATTTAGCGGTTAGCGGTTAGCCTTTAGCGATTATTTGATGGACAAGGATCTGGAAAGAATAAGAGTTGTCTTAGTTGTCGAGGGAGAAGGTTCGCGACGGGGGCAAGCAGCGGGCGGGCGGCCGGTTGCACTCTGGCCGGTGGGGGACAGGACGATCTTTGAGAACATGGTCGGACAGTTGGCGGAGCAGGGGGTGCGAAGCGTTGCGGTTGTGACGGCAAGAAGTGGAGTAGTGGAGGAGCGGAGCAGTGGAGGAGCATCGGGAAGTAGTTTAGTAGATGAGGAGACGAGTAGACGAGTAGGTTCGGAAAGTAATGGAGGAGTGGAGGAGCGGAGGAGTGGAGGAGAACTGCAGAGCAGTCGAGTAGTCGAGAAGACGAGGGAAGAGAGTAGTCGAGTAGATGAGAAGTCGAGTAGTCGAGCAGGATTAGGAAGTAGTGGAGTAGCAGAAGAACAGCCATCAGGGGTTAGCGATAAGCTTTTGGCAGGAAAAACAATTCACAGGGGTGGGCAGGATGGGCAGGATTCAGGAAGTAGTCAAGTAGTTAAGGAGACGAGGGAAGAGAGTAGTCGAGTAGTCGAGGAGACGAGGGAAGAGAGTAGTCGAGTAGATGAGAAGTCGAGTAGTCAAGTAGTAATTCACAGGGGTGGGCAGGATGGAGAGCTGAAGATCGAGTATTTCAGAGAAGAGATGGCGAGGGGGAGAGGGGGGATGATTAAAGACAGTAGTGGAGTAGCGGAGGAGTGGAGGAGTGGAGCATCAAACAGTAGACGAGTAGTCAAGGAGACGAGGGAAGAGAGTAGTCGAGTAGATGAGGAGTCGAGTAGTCTAGTAGGGGAAGAGATTGCCGCGGCCGAACAGAATGGCCTCGCAATGACAGCGCAAGGAAGTAGACGAGTAGGGTCGGAGGGAAGTAGACGAGTAGTCGAGGAGTCTAGTAGTCAAGTGGTGGTGCTGATGCAGGCTAATATGGTGCGGGTGCCGGATCTGCGGGCTTTGGCTGCGGAGCATCTGCGGTCTGGGGCGGACCTGTCGGTGGTGGTGGGCGGCGCGGATGCTTCCGGCTTGGGACGTGACAGCAACCAGATGTTCATTGCCGGCCGGTCGGCGCTGGAACTGGTGCCGGAGGTGGGGTACTGCGATATCAAGGAGATGCTCATACCGGCGATGGTGCGCAGAGGATTGAAGGTAGGGCGGATTGAGACGCCGGAGGGTTGGGGGTGCTTCGGGGGGTGGAGGGAGTACGTGGAGCAGGTGCTCCAGCGGTTAGCTGTTAGCGGTAAGCCGTTAGCGAACAACTTAATTCACAGGGATTCACAGGATCGGGGAGGAAGTAGTCGAGTAGTCGAGGAGACGAGTAGACGAGTAGCATCAGGAAGTAGTGGAGTAGTGGAGGAGCGGAGTAGTGGAGGAGAACACCAGAGTAGACGAGTAGGATTAGAACAACGGAAGACAGAGATTGATGAGACTGCAAGGCTGCACGGACAAGTGTGGGTTGGCTGTGGGGCTTACATTGAAGAAGATGCAGTCATTGTGGGGCCGGCGGTGATTGGGGCCGGGTGCCGGATCGGACGCGGGGCGGTGGTGACTGAGAGCATATTGTGGGAGGGGAGCGTTGTCGAAGAGGGGGCGGCGGTTACGGAGTGTCTGGTGGATGCGGGGGCCGTCGTCGGCGCTGGGGCGGGAGTAGCGGGGCGATTGGTTACAGGCAAGGTGCCGGCATTAGCGGGCACCGCGAGTGCGGAGCTGAACGAAGTGAGGAGGGGAAGGGATATTGAGGCCGTGGTGAGAGAGCATTTGGAGAGAGCCGCGGCCAAGATGCCGCGCGGCTTGAAGGACTGCGTGCCGGTGAAGGCGTGGTGGTGGATCGGGGCGGGGGCGGTGGCCGCGTGTTTCCTGTGGTCGTACTGGAACCCGACCATAGTGAGCCTGTGGGGGCTATGGATGCGGAGCGATGAGTTCTCAAGCGGGCTGCTTGTGCCGTTCTTGGCCGTGTACATATTGTGGTCGAGGAGGCACGGACTTACAGAGGTGGAGATACGGCCGGCTATTGTGTGGGGGCTGGCCGCGTTTGCGGCGGCGCAGGCGATGCGGTTCCTGGGCCTTTGGCTGATGTACGGGTCGGCGGAGAATCTGTCGTTGCTGGCGAGCATATGCGCACTTGTCCTGCTGCTATTTGGATGGGGTGTTGTATGGCGGGTGTGGCCGGTGTTGGCATTTCTGTTTCTGATGCTGCCGTTTCCTCACCGCGTGCAGGGGTGGATTACCGTGCCGCTGCAGAGATGGGCGACAACGTCGGCGGTGTTCGGATTGGAGATGTTAGGGTTCGAGGTGGAGCGGCACGGGAACGTGATCGATCTGAACGGGACGATGGTGGCCGTCGCTGAGGCGTGTAACGGACTTAGGATGCTGACGGCGTTTGTGGTGATAGCGGCGCTGGTGGCCCTGGTCGTCGAGCGGAGGTGGTGGGAGAAGGCGATACTCGTCGCGTCGAGCGTGCCTATTGCGTTTGCGTGCAATACGCTGCGATTGATCATTACGGCGATTGCGTTTACGAGAATCAATACCGAGGCGTGGGAGAAGGCATTTCACGACTTCGGGGGATTGGCGATGATGCCGGTGGCGCTGGGGATGGTGATGGGGTTACTATGGCTGATGGGGCAGATGGTGATGGGGGAGGAGCAGCAGGTGCGGGCGATGCCACAGGTGGTGAGGAAGGTCGTGGAGTAGTTGAGTAGACGAGTAGTCAAGTAGATGAGTAGGGGAGTAGGGGAAGTAGACGAGTAGACGAGTAGATGAGTAGACGAGTAGGCAAGTAGATGAGTAGGGGAGTAGTCGAGTAGATGAGTAGATGAATAGGGGAAGTAGACGAGTAGATGAGTAGGGGAGTAGACGAGTAGTCGAGTAGATGAGTAGACGAGTAGATGAGTAGGGGAGTAGTCGAGTAGATGAGTAGATGAGTAGGGGAGTAGCATGGAAGAGAAGGCGAAGAGGTTCCAGGATGTCAAGGTATGGCAGAAGATGCACCAATGGGTACTGCACGTATATCGCCTGACCGAGAAGTTTCCGAAAGAGGAGCGATACGGGTTGACGGGGCAACTGCGAGACTCCGCCAGTTCGGTGCCCGGCAACTTTGTTGAAGGATTTCGCAAGAAAAGCAAGGCCGACAAACTGCGGTACTACAACATAGCTCAAGGCTCGCTGTCTGAAAGTCATTACTTCCTGATACTGGCTCATGATCTGGGCTATGCCGAAACGACAATAGCGATAGAGGAACTGATCGAGATCGATGTTATGCTAGATTCCTACATGAAGGGAATCGAGAGAAGTCGAAGTAGAGAGTAGACGAGTAGGGAAGTAGACGAGTAGTCGAGTAGATGAGTAGTCAAGTAGGGAAGTAGACAAGTAGACGGGTAGTCGAGTATGTGGTTATGGCTCCGGGTTGTTTTGGAGATTTGAATTATGGGTGATTTGGAAAGATATGATTACAGGCCCGCGGGGCAGCAGGACATCGTGCAGTATGAGGCGCCGATGGATGAGCAGGGGGCCTCGATCGGCGATCTGGTTCTGCCGATCCTGCGGCGGTGGTACGTGGTGATCGGCACGTGGATCGTCGTGTGCGGGATTGGACTGCCGGCGATATGGTTCCTGATGGAGGATCAGTTCGATACGAGGGGGCTCATCAGAGTATCGCCGGTTATATCGCGGATATTGTTCAGCGACTCGGAGTCCGAGCGGACGATGCCCAACTACGAGAACTTCATGAACACAGAGGCAGGGCGGATGGCCAGCAATACGGTGCTCCACCGGGTGGCCGACGATCTGAAGCCGAGGAATCTGACGATGTTCGCCGATGCGCCCGACGTGTTCAGCGGACTGCGGCAGGCGGTTACGGGCGGTGCGATAACTATTGCGCCCGAGAGACGGACCGAGTACGTTACGCTCAAGATGACCAGCAAGTACCCGGCCGAGGCCGAACAGGTGATCAACTCGATCATTCGCTCATACATGAGCATAGTGCGGGCAGAGGAGGACAGCAGCAGCGACAGTACGCTTAATGTCCTGGACGAGCAGAGACGCACATTGGAAGGCAGGATTACCCTGCATACGCAGGAGATTAACCGTCTCCTGGATGAGTTCGGCACGGGAAAACTGGACAGCCGGCAGGAGATGATGCTGCAGACGGTGGCCAGACTTCAGCAGGACCTGATCGCGGTTACCGTGCAGCGGATATCGCTTGAGGCAAACGTACAGATGTTGGAGCAGGGGATGGAGACGCCCCTGCCCGAGACGGATCGCGTTGACAGGCAGACGGCTTTTCTGAATGCCGACCCGACGATTCAGTCGCTGACGCAGAACATCCGCCAGTACGAAAACCAGATCATTATCGACCGGCAGATGTTTAACGAGAAGAACCCGGAACTGCAGAACAAGATCGCACAGTTGGAGAAGTTCAAGACTGATTTAGAGACCAGGCGGGCGGAGCTGATCAAGGAATTCGACGAGCGGTACACCGCCCAGATGGAGGCCCGCCGGGCTTTCGAGATCGCGCAGGCCAAAGCCCGCCTTGCCCAGACGGAAGAGCATGAGAAGAAACTGCGCGAAGAAATGGACCGTTACGACACCGATACGATTGGCATGGGTCGCAAACAGCTCAGCATCGACGACAAGCGGGCGGAGCTGGAAAGGACGCGCGAACTCTATAACCAGATATGCGACAGGATCAGTGAGATCGAGGTCGAGCAGAAGCGTCCGGCCCGCATATCCATTGCCGAGATGGCCAGCAGCGTGCCGGCCCAGAGCAAGAAGATGAAGCTTATGGGCGCGATGGCCTTCGGCGGGTTTGGTATGGGCGGGTTTTTCGCGTTTCTCTTGGCAAAGGCCGACAAGCGGCTGCGCGACACGCGCGACGTGGTCAAGCGCGTGGGCGTGAGGATCATCGGTACGACGACCAATGCCAAGGACGTTGACAAGCGGCTCATAGCTCAACAGCTTTCGGACGATTACCAGACGATACGAGCCAACCTGGGGCTGCTGAACGGCCATGCCGGATCGAAGGTGCTGGTCGTGACGAGCCCGGGGATGCGGGACGGCAAGACGACATTCGCCGTGAACCTGGCGCTGAGCTTCGCACAGTCGGGCGAGAAGGTGCTGCTGATCGACGGGGACCTGCGCAAGCCGGACGTCGGCGAGACATTGAATCTGCCGCTGGGGCTGCGGGGCTTGCAGGATTTCCTGTTCGGCAAGCCATTAGAAGAATCGGTTTACAAGGTGAGCCAGACCGGACTGCACGTGCTGGCTGCCGACCATCGCAATGCCAACGATGCGCTGGACCTGTTAGGCCAGGCGCGGACGGCGCAGTGCATGAAGAATATCGGTGCGGGGTACGATCATGTGATTATCGATACGCCGCCCGTTCTGGCGTTCAGCGATGCATTAGTGTGGGCGAAGATGGCCGACGGCGTGATACTCACGAGCTTTGCCGAGCATACGTCGCGGCCGGACCTGCGCGACGCGATAGACCGGCTGGAGCAGATCGGGGCAAGAGTGATCGGAACAGTGCTCAACAATGTACGCGTTACGCAGAGTTATCACCGGTACGGGTACGGATACGGCTACGGCGGCGGCAGCGGCGAGGATCAGCCGGCACGGAGCAAACGCAGGAGGGAGAAGAGGCTGCTGCTGGCCTCGCCGGAAAACAGCGATTAGCTGTTAGCTGTTGGCTGTTGGCGATTAGCGGCAAGCCTGGATTCGCAGGGATTTGCAGGATGTACTGAATGGGGGAGCAGGCGGACGGATGGAAGTGGTGGTTTTTCGTGATGGCGGGGGCGGCAGAAGCTGGCTGGAGTTTGCGCTGGCCGATGAATGCCTCTGTGCGATGGTATTCAAAGGGCATCTTGAGACGGCTAAAGACCGCAAGATCAGTTTTGCACTGCCGCAGCACTGGCAGGCGGCGCACTGCAGCGGCGATGTGCCCGTCGTACGGTACGACCGAAAGAGCGCAATTGAATTGCCGGGACTGGATGACAACGGCTATCGGGAGTGGGCGGTCATAAGCAATGGCGGCGCACTATGCAGTTTCAACCATGAATGGCTCGAACAGCAGGTAAGGGATACGGCGGCAGATGCGGTTTGCGTGAATTTTGAGCCGGGGCTGAGCGGCTATCACGAGAAGATCCGTATGACGAAGGATAACGAGATCGTTGGCTGGCGGCGGTATTACAGCGACCAGATCGAGCTTAGCCAAACACCGAAGGACTGGCCGCATTGCATCTTCGTCCGGATCAGCGCGCTGAGAAAGATTGTGCCCGGCAAGGCGCTTGGAAATCAGTTTGCAAAGTTCCTCGCCGCCTGTTCGGCCAGGTCGCTCAGGGTAATGAGCCTAAAGGCGGCGGGGCGGGCGATCGATCTGGACACTGAAGATGGGTTGTTAGGGCTCATGCGGCATGCGTGCACTGCCGCGCCGCAGGTGATGGGCTGCGAGCCGGTGTCTGCGGGTGCAAATTCGCGTATCATTGGGCCGATCGTCTTCGGGGAAGGAGTCCGCATAGGCGACGGGGCGGTCCTCGTCGGTCCGGCGGTATTGGGCGACGGCGTGCACGTGGGCGGACGGGCGATAGTCAAAGGTGCGGTCATTGCATCGAAAATGCATGTGCAGGCGGATACCGTGGTTCGTGACCGCGTTATAAGAGATGAACGTGCGATGCAGGGCGCCGATACCTTCAGGAAGAGACCGCTGCCGACACTGGCGGAGAATGGCGGATTTGAGAGGGACTACTTCCGCACGTGGCGGCCGTGGTCCTATCCGCGCCATGTCAAGCGGCTGTTCGACGTCGCCGCCTCGGCGGCGATACTGCTGCTGTTTCTGCCGTTCTTCCCGTTGATAGCGCTGGCCATAAGGCTCAGCTCACCGGGGCCGATCTTCTACCGTGCGAGGCGGCAGGGCCTCGGCGGCAAGGAGTTTGACTGCCTGAAGTTTCGCACGATGGTGCCGACCGCCGAGGACATGCAGGAGAAGCTGCGGGCCGCCAACCAGGTCGACGGGCCGCAGTTCAAGATGGAGAATGACCCGAGGGTCAACGCGGTGGGGCGGTTCCTGCGGGATACCAACATCGACGAGATTCCGCAGTTCATCAACGTGCTCCGCGGCCAGATGAGCATGATCGGGCCAAGGCCCTCGCCCGAACATGAAAACACCGGCTGTCCGCAATGGCGCTATGCCAGGTTGTCGGTCCGACCCGGCATAACGGGGCTCTGGCAGATATGCCGAACACGTGAGGAAGGCAGGGACTTCCAGGAATGGGTGCACTACGACACGACATACGTGCGCAAACTGTCGTTCCGGATGGACCTGTGGATATTCTGGAAGACCGCCCAGAAGCTCATCAACGGGTTTGTGGATCAATTCTGACGGCAGCGTTTAGCTGGGAGCGATTGGCTCCTGGTGAACGGGTCGTCCAGCAGGCGATCAGACACGAAGAGGATCCACAAGGATGAGCAGGATGTACAGGATGAAGGAGTGGAGAAGTCAAGCAGGCAAGCAGAAAGAAGACGAGAACAGGAAGTTATTAGCAGGGGACGGATATGGCAAGGGTGCGAATCAACTGGAAACTGATTGTTGTTCTGATTATAGCCGTGGCGGTTATGGGTGCGGCGGCGTTTGGTCTGCGCCAATACAATCGCAGTCAGCGGTCGGTTAGGGGCCTTACGGAAGGACTGGCCGCCTATGAGGCCAAACAGTGGGATGCCGCGGCGAACGGCCTTGGCCGATACCTCGGTGTTGCGCCGGACGACGCGGAGATACTTAACAAGTACGCCGAGGCGCAGCTCAGACGCAGACCGGTCAAGTCGCCCAACATCAACCAGGCGATCAACGCGTACCGGCGGGTGCTGCGGCTGGACGACACCGAAGATACCACCGCCCTCCGCAGGGAGGCCGCCGTGCAGCTCATCGGCGTGTACCTGCAGATGAACATTGCCAGCGAGGCGGAGCTGATCGCCGCGCAGCAGCTCGAAAAGGGCAAGGACAACGAAGTACGACGCATGTTGGCGACTGCGCTGCTGAGGCAGCGCAAATTCACCGAGGCGGCGGCGGAACTCGATGCGATAATCAAGGACGACCCGTCCGAGGTGACGGCCTACGGGCTGATGGCCGAATTGGCCGAACAGCGCCCGCAGGAGGTCTCGCAGGGCGCCGAACACTGGTACGGCGAGGCGATCCGCAACAATTCCGATTCGGCGCATGCACTCATTCTGAGGGGTCTGTATTACCTTGCCAAGGATCGAACCAGGGAGGCGCTTGCTGATCTCGATGCGGCCGAGGAAAAGGACCTGTCGCTTATCCGACTGCGGCTGACCCTGGCGGAGGCCTTCCTCAGGGCCAATCGCATAGAGAAGGCCGAGGCGCATCTGGCCGCCGCCAAGGCGCAGGACCCTTCGGAACTGAACGTGTGGATGACATGGGCCAATCTTGCACTGCGTTCGGAATCGGCCGAGATGATACGGCAGGTGGCCGACGAGGGGCTGGCGTCGCTCGGACAGGAAGCTATTTCGTTTCTGCCGGTCGCGACGGAGCTGTACGTGCGTGCGGGCGAATACGAAAAGGCCGCCGAATGCATCGATCAGTTCAGGAAGGGTGATGGCGAGTCGTCCATGATCGCGTTTCTCATGGGGCTGGCGGCCGAGTACCAGGGGCTCTGGGCGGACGCCCTGACGCATTACCGGCAGGCCGCCGATCTCGGCATGACGTCGGAGCAGGTGCAAATGAGGATCGCATCAACGCTGGTGCGGGTGGGCGACAAGGTGTCGGCGATTTCGCAGTTGCGAAGCCTGCTCAACAAGAACGAGACCGCCTATCGAGCACGGGCGCTGCTGGCGAGGCTGCTCGCCGACGAAGGCCGATACGTCGAGGCCGCCGAGCACGGCAGGACGCTGACCATGCAGAGGCCCACGCTGGCGGAGGGGCACTTGATAAACGTCCAGGCAAGAATACGCCGGTTTGCCGCAGAGAGGACGCCGCAGGACAGCCCGATGTGGGATGTTGTCGACAGCGACTTGAAGCGGCTCGACGAGGCCATGCCTGATACGATGAGCATTAAGGTGATGATGGTGTATGCCGCAATGCAGCGGGGGCGCATGGATCGTGCTCACGAGATCATCGACTCGCTCAAGGTGCAGTATCCCAATGAGATGCAGCCGCGGCTCATAGAGGTCGAGGTGCTCGTCGCCGCCAAGCAGACCGAGCAGGCAATCGCGACGCTTGACGCCGTCATCCGGGACTTTCCACAGTCGATGCTGGCTGTTTCGTACATGGCCAATATGTTAGCCGCCCGTGGCGATTACGACGGGTGCGAGAAACTGGTGAGCGACGCACTCGCCCGCGCCGAACGGCGGGAGGACGTGCGGTCGCTGAACCTGCTGCTGGCCGACGTGTATGCGCGAAGCAATCGCATGGACAAGGCGACCGAACTGATGGCCGACGCATCGCAGCAGATGCCCAACGACGTGCCCGTGATGCGAAAACTGATGGGCTACAAGAGGAGCCTTGGCCAGACCCAGGGCCTTCAGGAACTGGTCGACCGCATAAAGGAGGTCGAGGGCGCTCAGGGGTGGCAGTGGCGTTATGAGCAGGCGGCGCTGTGGTATTCGCTCGATCAGGCGGCATTCAATCAGCAGTGGCCCCAGGCCGTGGCACTGCTCAGAGAGAACATCGCCGCGAATCCGGAAGACCAGTCGAGCCGGCGTCTGCTGGCGGCCTGCTATGAGCGGGCCGGGCGGCAGCACCTGGCGATCTCCGTCTATACGCAGGCGCTGGAGCGGGCCCCCAACGATATTGACGTGATTGTGCCCGCGGTGGCGATGCTTTACCGCTCGCAGCGATATGAGCAGGCCGACGAGATACTCGATCGCGCTATTCGCAACAAGCTTGTAAATACCGCCGACGACCGGCTCTCTCGGCTGATGCTGAGCCGACACGAACGCGAGGGCGAGTTCGATTCCGCCGGCCGCATACTCGAAAACCTTCTCTCCGGTGATCCGGACAACAAGGACGACCGCCTGACATTGGCGCTGGTGCGAATGATGCAGGACGATCATCAGAGGGCCCGAGAACTGCTCAGCCAGTTGCGGCTGCAGGACCCGGACTATATGCCCGCCGTCGCCGGGCTGGTTGAATTGAACATTCGCGAGAACAGACGCGACGAGGCGCTGAAGCTTTGCGACGAGATGATCCAGCGGCTAAGCAATCCCGCCGCATATATACTTCGGAGTCGTGCGTATGTGCGGCTTGGCGATATGGACAAGGCCAGGGCGGACATGGACCGTGCTGTCGCGATGGAGCCGGAAGACGCACGCAATATGCAGCTCAAGGCGGAATTTCACCGGACAATCGGCGAACTGGACGAGGCGATCGCCGCGGCCGAACAGGCCCTGAAGCTGGCGCCGGACGATTTCGCCGTGCAGAAGCAGACGGCTTTTCTGCTGCTGAGTGCATCCGACAGGGCCCGCATCGAACGCGGCCGGGAACTCATGGAAAAGGCGCTGAAGATCCGGCCCGACGACGGCGACCTGTTGATCGCAAAGGCCAGCATACTTTTGCAGCAGGGCACGGCGCCGGCCCTGGACGAGGCGGAGAAGATACTCCGAGGTGTTGTGCGCGACAATCCCGCCAGCGAGCGGGGATGGGCGACACTGGCTACTGTTTACCTCAATCGAAACGATCTTGCACGATCGTTCGATGCGGCGACCGAAGGCCTGATGCACTTGCCGCAGAACAGGGCGCTGATGCTCATAAAGGCCGGCGTTGAGGCCCGGCGGTCGCCCGAACTGGCGATTGGCACGCTGAGGCAGTTGGCCGATGAACGCCCGGACGATCCGCAGATTGCCGTGAACCTGGCGATGACCTACGCCAGGGCGGGCGATTATGACCAGGCCATAAGTTTCCTGCAGCAGAAGCTTGCCGCTGCCGAAGACGCGACACGGCGGCAGTTTGATGTCGCGATGGCTGTAGTCCTGCTTGAGAGCGGACGCGACGCGGAGGCCGCACAGAAGTTTGACGCGCTGTATGCCGCTGCGCCGGATGACGCGGGAATCGTGATTGCACACACGCAGGCGCTCGGCAAGCGCAAGGCCTGGGCCGAACTGACCGCTCTTGCGGTCGACTGGTGTAAGCGTCAGACCCAATCGCCCGGCGTCATCGGTGCGATCGTGCAGAATCTGATCTCCGATAAGGACTCGCCCGCCGAGGCGATGAAGGCAGCCGAAGATATTCTGAGTCAGGTCCTTGCCGCCAACGAAAAATCCCTCGAAGCACTTAATTCTTTCGCCATGCTCATGCACATGCAGAACCGCACCGACGAGGCAGCTCGCTACTATCAGAAGGTGCTGGACATCGAGCCCGACCGGCTTGTGGTGATCAACAATCTGGCGTGGATACTCTGCGAAGAACAAAAGCAGTACGACCGCGCCAGACAACTTGTCGACCGTGGACTGGCGCGCAATCCCAACTACATCGACCTGATCGACACCAGCGGAATGATCTATCTCCGTACGGGGCAGTATGACAAAGCCGTCGAGGAGTTCACAAAGTGCCTCAAACTGTATCCGCAGCACGCACCGGGACTCGCCGGCTCATCGTACCATCTTGCCCAGGCGCTCGAAAAGATGGGTCGCAGACAGGAGGCGATCACCCACGTCAGGAGGGCGATTGAACACGGAGGTCTCGGCAAGGATGACCTCTCAGGCGCCGAAACGCTGCTTGCTAAACTGGTTAATTAGGCTGATCAATGCCGGAACCTGCCAGGAAACCTGATCAAAGCCGTGCCTCCGCCGCCATGCAGAAGCCGCGGATCGTATTGCTCGACAAGGCCCGCTGGGACTACCTGCAGAAGCGGTACAGGATAACCCCGCGGGAACTGGAGGTCGCTAAGCTCATCTGTCGCGGCTGCGGCAATGAGGAGATCGCCGACAGGCTTACGATAAGCGTCGGTACCGTAAAGGTCCATGTACGCAATATTTACCGAAAAACGTGGGTCGAGAATAAAATACTCATGCTCCTGCGGTTTGTGGAGGATACGGATTCTGCATTCAACGGCTCGGTAAACGCCGCCGCTGGTTCGCACTAACGCACCGCACATCCAACAAAACCTGACCTGCACCAAATCCGTGCCTTTGAGCACGGATTTTTTTATGCGCATGGCATACCACTTTAGAGGTATACCGCAGGAGTAGAAGGGTGCCGGCAGCGGCGGCCACCGCCACCGGGGGGCTTCGGGCCAGCGGCGGGTAATGTCATCAGGGTAAGTTTTTTGAGATTTAGGTATATTTCCCTATAGACATCCACGTCCGATATTGGTAAAGTGTATGCCGTTAATACTGCGTTTGCGTGTGTAGGTCCCGCATGGAGGGGGGGTTCCCCCTTAGTTATTTGGTTACAGCGGGCACGCTTTGTTGAGGGTAACGAAAAGCTTTTTTCCGGAGCGGAGAGTTTTGTGAAAACCCGGAGGGCCAGAGAACGCTTCTGCGTGGCGGCTGTAGTTTGTATGGCCGCCTTTGCCTGCGTCGTGCAGACGGCACAAGCCGTCTTCGTGCCGGCGCAGGAGGCCTCCGCGTTTGATCCTGCCGTCTGTGAGACCGTGGCGCTTGAAACATCCGCCGTATGGTTCCAGGACGTCGGCAGGCAGGTTCTGGATCCTGCCGGTTATATGCACCCGCTGAGCAATTCCGCTGATGTTCAGATCAAAGCTCTGCCCGCCGTCCCCGCGGCGGTTATCATGACGCTGTTCGGGTTTGTGTGCTTCTCGTTAGGTCGCGACCGAAGGGCATGGCTGGCGTTTGCCGGCGGCCTGCTGTGGCTGGGCGCCGCCGGCGTGCATGCAGTGCCGCAACTGGCGCACCGAATCCGCTGCCGGACCGTAAGACAGATAACCGAGAATCCAAGCCTCTCCTTTTGTGACAGTCGCACTTCCGAGGTGAGCGGCCGCAGCGAACAGATCGCCTACGTCGGCCTGCTCCACAAACTCGCCGCAATACCCGACCACGTCCTGACTTTCAATTTGAATTATAACGCCAGCCAGTGCGCGTCCGTTCTCGCGGAGGATGTGCACAGTATGGCGTGTGCAATTACCGCCGGCAGTCCCTGGCGGGACATGGCAAACGAGTGCCCGGCAAGCGCAACCGGGCACTTTGTGAATTTCTCGGCGGGGTTCATGTTCCAGAATCTGGCGCGCGGTCCACCCGGATTTCAGCTACTGAAAAAAGCTTGAGCACAAAGAGTGATCTCGCGAGGCACTCTTGTGTGCAGGTACGGCGTCATAAGAAGTAGGTAGAGATTGAAATGGAAATCGCAAGTAGGAAAGGATGTAATATGAGAAAGTTAATGGTAGTGGGATTGATATTGGCGGTTGCGGGAATCGCAAGCGCGAATGTCACTGTGGTTCCGACTGGTCCTGGGTACACGTCAGGCATCGGCGGTGAGTTCACCATGAGTGGCATTCCGAACGTGGCGGCCTATTATGCCAGTGTGGCAAAGGTCGGTAATGGTGTACAGTCATTCTGTCTTGAACGGAATGAATATCTTCCGATAACGAATTTGCCGTATACAATTGACGATTGGGCTGTAGTAGGTGGCGTCGGCGGTCCCAAGCCGGATCCGCTCAGTGACGCAACACAGTGGCTCTATCTGCAATTCGCCAGGGGGACACTTACCGGTTATGATTACACGGATACCACACCGGGTGGCGGCAGAGAGACACAGGCCGGTATACTCCAGGACACTATCTGGTATTTGGAAGAAGAATGGGCAATCGGCAACGTCTCAGACACGAAGTACCTGGATGCCGCGGCCACGGCCTTGAGTATCACCATAGTTGGCGGTGACTACTCGATATTGCAGTCCACCGTAACGTCTTGGCTTGACGACGTGGTTAAGGTTGTGAATCCCTACGATGGAAACAGCAATAAGCAGTCTCAATTGGTGGTCGTTCCCGCTCCGGGTGCTTTGCTGTTGGGTTCGCTTGGTGTTGGCTTTGTTGGCTGGCTTCGCAGGCGGCGGAGCCTGTAAGGTTTAAGCTCTCCTTGACCCGCGGGGCAATACGCCCTGCGGGGCAGTGGGGAGAAGGGAGCGTGTAATGAACAAGGTAACACACGTTTTGTTTGTCGCCTTGGCGATTAGCGGCTTCGTGGTTTTGCCGGCGATAGGGGTTCCGACACTGTCCGATGGGTCCAGAACATGGTCTGCGGCGGGCTCGGAACTGATTGCAACTGGTAGTTGGGCGGACGACCGTACCACTATCTCGTGGTCAGTGTCCCCAGCGTCGATAGATGGAGCAGCGCACTGGTTATATACCTATACTTTGACAGTTCCTCCCGGCCAAGGTACCGGCATCAGTCATCTCACACTTGAAGTGTCCGAAGACCTCAGCCTGAATGAGTTGCTTTGGATTGAGGTGGCTAAAGGTGAACTTGACAAAGTAGAGGGACCAGGAAGCCACGACGGCATTTTCAGTGTGAAATTTGAATTCGAGTTAGATGAGGAGTACGAGCGAGAGTTGGTACTTTCCTTCTACTCGCGGCGCAATCCCATGTGGGGAGATTTCTACGCAAAGGGTGGCCTGAATAACACTGTTTATAATGCTGTCTTGATCGGTCAAATAGCGGTGCCGGATACATCGTTGATTCCCACTCCACCCGCGTTGCTGCTTGGTAGTTTGGGTGTTGGTGTTGTTGGCTGGCTACGGAGACGCAGGACGCTGTAACACAGCGGCTATGGTTGTTCTTACCAAAGTTGTGAAACTGGAAACGGGCCGGAGGGGAGACTGACCTTCGGCCCTTTCTTTGTGACATCGTTTGGGGGGCAGTCCGGTTTTATAGCAGGAGATTTGCGGCGGAGGGGTGAAGAACGCCGCGGCTTGAAAAGGCACGAACAGACCGGTCATGCCAGAGCACGGGCGGGTGAGGGACCTCGCCATGTTCCTATGCCGTCCCACCAGAGCGCGACATAGTCGGCGACCTTTGTGTTGCTGTGTCGAGTGTGTTCGGCGGCGGCCATCTCATGCAGGCGTCTCATACATGGCAGTCCGCCCAATCGCCACGCAGCCGCCCCGATTTGGACTACCTCGGCCTCATTTTGTGCCAGAGCGGATTGATCGGCGACGATCGCCGCAAGCCTCTCGGCCATCGGCGCAAGCGCCGGCTGCCACTGCTGATGGTTGAGCTCCTCCTGATGAAACAGGTTATCCAACAGACGCTCGCTTTCGATCTGCCGCTCCAGCCGCTGGCGCCTGGCCGCCTCCAGCCGCTCCAGCCGCAATCGTCGGCTGACGGGCAGGTACATCTCGGCGATCCCGATCAACGGGTCGACGATCACCCACACAAAAAAAGTCGTCGCCAGCGAGCCCATCGCCACAGTGGAAAGCAGTCCCGTCCAGCCGCCCGCGGCCGAGCCGCTCAGCAGCGCCGCGACCGCACCGAGGAACGGGCACATGTCATAGAAAGCCATGTAGTACAGCGACGACGTAAGCGGGTATTCCTGGGAGATGTCGCTGCGGACCACGCCCCGGTAGACCGCGAACAGGTAGATGCTGACGATCACAAATGTGAAGACCAGCGAGTAGCCGCCTACCGAGAAGATCAGCCACCAGCCCGCCCCCGCCTGCCGCATCGCCAGCGTCAGCAGGAACCCCGCACACGCGACGAACCATGCGGTCCCGGCGAGGTGGATACGTTTGAGTGTCTCCTTTGCGTGCATCGCGACTCTGCCTCAAATACGGCGGCTCCGTATGCAATGAGCGAGGGGACGTTCCCCACGTGCTCACCGCCATGATAGCGGCCGGTCGGCGACCCGTCCAGCGGTATTACCCGCTATTCGACGATCCCGACCGTGCGTGCCGCGGTGGCACTCTGGAACAGCGGCCCGAGGACTTCTTCGAGCGTCAGGCCGATGGAGCCAAGGATGGTCGGCGGAACGTAGATGATGTCGCCTTCCTGCAGCAGGACGTTCTTGCTCATGTCACCGTGCTCAATCATCCTCTTGAAGTTCAGCTCGAAGATCATCGGTCGTTCGTTGAGCGCCAGCGACGGGCGGATGACCTGGGTCGCCTCTTCCCATGCCCGGACGTTCGGCACCGCCTTTGAGATCGCCGAAAGCGTGGTCTCGCGACCCGTGAAGATCTGGGCGCCGGGCCTCTGCACCTGACCCAGCACATAGTAGAACTTGCTCTGATTGCTGACGCGGACGTCGACAGGATAGTCGCCGGTGAACTTGTACAACTCGGAGAGCTTTTGTGCGATGATGTCGGCGACCTGCCGCGGCGTCTTGCCGGCGACCATGATTTCCCCGACCGACTCCACTGAAATGACGCCGTCCGGCCGGACCACCTGGGTCATGCCGACGCTTGACATGCTGCCGCTGCGAGCCATCTCAGGAACCCGCGACGACATGATTGTCAGCACGTCCGGAGGCTGGACTATATAGTCGTCGGCCGTAACCTGAGCCTGATCCGGGCGAAGAAACGCCTGGATATCTTCAGGTCGAGCGGAAAAACAGCCCGAAAGAAGAACCGCAAGCAACACATACAAACTGCAACGCAGGACTACTCTGAAGTTCATCACACACCTCATCGAGATAAGTTGAGCTATCACGAGACCGCAGGTCAAAAAATACTATCTTTCCAAGCCATCATTATATGATATCGGTCCCCGACAGGCAACACTTAACCCCCGCGCAGCCAACAGATTTCAAGCTTTTGCCGGCGGTCATGTTTTTATCGGACACGGGCAGTGAATTACTTGAGAATCACTCTGCGGCGGCCTTTGGTGATGGCGCCTATCGGGTAGACCTGCTCGCCGTACCTTCGCAGCTTGTCGGCGATCGCCGGTGCGAAGTCTTTGGCGACAATGAGCACGAAGCCGATGCCCATATTGAACACACGGTACATTTCCTTTTCTTCGACGGGACCCTTGCTCTGAAGATATCCAAAGATCGGCGGCGCCGGCCAGCTCGACTTCTTAAGGACCGCGTTGCAGTCCTTCGGCAGTACGCGCGGGATATTGCCCACGAGACCGCCGCCTGTAATGTGCGCCATGGCATGAACGACGCGCTTCACTTTGTACTGAGCGAGGAGCTTGACGATGGACGCCGCATAGATACGAGTCGGCTCCAGCAGGGCCTGGCCTATGGTCTTGCCGCCCAGTTCATCCACGGCATAGGTAACCTTCAGGTTGAGCTGCTTGAAGCAGATATGCCGCGCCAGCGAATAGCCGTTGCTGTGTATGCCGCTGGAAGCCAGGCCAAGGATGACGTCGCCTTGCTGCACGTTGCTTCCGTCGATGACGCGGTCTCGCTCGACGACGCCGACCGCGAAGCCCGCCATGTCGAATTCATCCTTGCGATAGATGTCCGGCATCTCGGCCGTCTCGCCCCCGATCAGGGCACAGTCGGCCATGCGGCAGCCCGCCGCGACGCCCTCGACCATCTCCGCGATACGCTCAGGCTCCAGTTTGTGCACAGCAAGGTAGTCAAGAAAGAACAGCGGCTCTGCGCCCTGCACGATCATGTCATTGACGTTCATCGCGACAAGGTCGATACCCACCGTGTTGTACCGCTTCATCTCCTGCGCGACCAGCACCTTGCTGCCCACACCGTCGGTGCATGCCACCAGTACGGGGTTGCGGTAATTCTTCTTGAACAGCTTCTCGTCGTAGTCGAGACGAAAGAGCCCGGCGAAGCTGTTTTCCATTCTGATTACGCGTGGACCGTACGTCATCGCCACACACCGGCCGATCCGCTCGACCATCCGGTCGTTGGCATCGATGCTGACGCCCGATGCTTCATAACTGACATACTTGGAATCGGCGGTCATAATTCGAGGTCATCGAAGAGTTGCATCTGATGGCGTTCCATGCTGTATTTGTTGACTATGGTGCTGACTGGCACCTTGTACTGCCCGCTCCAGCAGGCTGTACAGTAATGGTCAGCCGGAAGCGAAACGCAGGACAGCAGTCCGTCCAGTGAGAGATAGCCGACGCTGTCGACTTCCAGATAATCACGTATCTCCTCCATAGAGCGCCGATCGGCCAACAGTTCTCCCTTAGTCGGGAAATCAACGCCGTAAAAGCACGGATTGGCCACCGGCGGACAGGCCACGCGCATGTGGACCTCTTTGGCGCCCGCCGCCCGAAGCGACTTGATCTTGCCGCGCGTCGTTGTGCCCCGCACAATGGAATCATCAACCACGACAACGCGCCGCCCGGCCACCACCTCCTTGACCACGGCCAGTTTGAGCTTAACCGCAAGGTCCCGCATATCCTGAGATGGCGAAATAAACGTCCGACCGACATAGTGGCTCCGCACAAATCCCATATCGAACGGAATCCCGCTCTCGTTGGCGTAGCCGACTGCCGCCGAGACGCCCGAATCCGGAACCGGTGTCACCACGTCGGCGTCAACAGGGTGCTCCTGCGCCAGTTGCCTGCCGCACCTCTTGCGCACCTCATGCACGCTCTCGCCGAAGACGAGACTGCTCTGCTTGGCGAAATAGACGTGCTCGAAAATGCAATGGGCGGGCTTCACCGTGCCGGGCGTAACGAAGAACCTGCTGCTGATGCCGTCTGCGTCAAGCGTAACGATCTCACCCGGCTCCACTTCGCGGATGTATGTGGCGTCTATGGCGTCAAAGGCGCACGATTCGCTGGCGACACAATAAGCCCCGGTTCGCGTTTGTCCTATGCACAGCGGACGTATGCCGTGAGTGTCGCGAGCCGCTACAATATGATCCGCGAAAAGGAAGACCAGCGAAAATGCGCCCTGAAGGTGATTCAGCACGTGCCCGAGCGGGTCGGGCTTGGCCAGGTGGCTCGGCTTGGCCAGCAGGTGAATGATAATCTCGGTGTCGTTGGTTGACTTGAAGATGTGTCCGTATGCCTCATACTCGTCGCGCAGCAGTCCCGCATTGATAAGGTTACCGTTGTGAGCAACCGCCACCTGCCCGCGCGAATACTCACTCAGGAACGGCTGGGCGTTCATGGGCGTGCTCGTGCCCGTCGTCGAATAGCGAACGTGGCCGATGGCCATCGGATTGTGCAGCTTCTCCAGGAACCCCCTGTTCTGGCGAAAGACCCGGCTGACCTGCCCCATCCCTGTGTAGCAACGAACATAATCGCCGTCGCTGGAGGCAATCCCTGCCGATTCCTGGCCGCGATGTTGGAGGCTGTGAAGCCCGAAATACGTCTTCTGCACGGCTTCCCGGTCGCCATAAATCCCGAAAACCCCGCATTCTTCTCTAACTTGCGACATGTGCCCTCAGAGTCAAACCGGAACGCTCATTCAAGAGTCCCTAATGTAGTCCAATAAGCGAATTGCGTCAATCTCAATTTTTATGAGTTGCAATAATGCAGGCTGCGTTGCCGTCTGCGTGGGTAAACCCGCACGCGACAACAGGAGCGAATCGTGCTCAGCCGTGCCCACTGGAAATTCTTACTGCATAATGCTATAATAGTTCTGACGAAAAGCAAATGGAGCTGTGTGGTGCAATGCAATCGAACAGGCTTGTGAGAAGTATCTGCGTTTATGTTGCGGTCCTTGGTCTTGGTTGCCCGCTTCTTGCCGGTGACTGGCCTATGTGGCGTTGCGACGCCTCTCATTCGGCGTACGCGCCTGATCCGCTGGCGGCCGACTTGTACCTTCAGTGGATGCGAAAGCTGGCCAAACCGCAACCTGCCTGGCCGCCGCATCAATACAAGCTCCAGTTTGACTTGTCCTATGAACCCGTCGTCAGCGGCAAGACCCTGCTGGCGCCCTCTATGGTTACTGATTCAATCACGGCATACGACACAGAGACCGGCGACGAACTGTGGCGGTTCTTCTGTGAAGGACCCGTTCGGTTCGCACCTGTCGCATGGCAGGGCAAGGTGTATTTCGTTAGCGATGACGGCTGGCTGTATTGCGCGAACGTTGCCGATGGCGCGCTTTTATGGAAGTTCCGCGGTGGACCGTCGGACCGCAAGGTGCTTGGCAATGACCGCCTGATCTCCACCTGGCCGGCGCGAGGCGCGCCCGTCATTTCCGGCGGCGTTCTCTATTTCGGGGCGGGCATCTGGCCTTTCATGGGCACTTTTGTTTATGCGATGGACCCGGTGACCGGCGAGGTGATCTGGGTCAACAGCGGCGCCGGTCCGATGTACATGCCGCAGCCGCACGATGACCCGGCGTTTTCCGGAGTTGCGCCGCAGGGGTATATTGCCGCCTCAGGCGATACCCTGCTTGTTACGGGCGGCAGGGCGCGTCCGGCTGCATTTGACCTGGCTACGGGCGAGTTCCGCTACTTCAAACATGCCGACAGGGCTTACGGCAAGTTCCGAGGCGGGTATGATGTTTCGGTCTGGAGAGACTGGTTCTTCAATTTCGATGTCATGTACAGAATTGGCGACGGAACCGCGGTTGCGGCTGCGCCGGCTGCGGTTCTTTCGCCGGACGCCGTCGTTGGCCTGCACCAGGATGGCTCACTGATGGCCTATATCCCCCAGGCCAAAGGCAACGCCCGCGGGCTTTGGAAATCCAAGGTCGAGGTTGAGCTTGACAGCATTCACCTGCAGGCGGGACGCCGCCTCTACGGCAGTGGGCCGGGCGGCCTCGTTGCAGCGATCGACATACCCGATGCGGGCGGGCAGGCGGCGGTCTCGTGGCAGGGCAGAGTTGATGGTACGGTCTTCACAATGCTCAGTGCCGACGAGAAGCTTTTTGTGGTAACAACCTCAGGTCATATCTACTGCTTCGGCGCCGAATCAGTGCGTCCGAAGTATCACGAGCTGCTCCTGGCGGATCTGCCTGGTGCATCAGTCGAAAGGTCCGAGGAGGTGCGAGGGGTTTTGGAGGAATCGGCGACAACCGAAGGTTGGTGCCTGCTCATGGGCGTCGGCAGCGGACAAATGCTTTGTGAGTTACTGCGCCAGTCCGACCTGCATGTGATCGTATTGGAATCCGATGTTGAAAAGGTGGCTGCATGGCGCAGCAGACTTGCAGAAGCGGGCATGCACGGCACGAGAGCGGCGCTTTTGTCGGGCGATATTGGGTCGGTTGAACTGCCGCCGTATTTTGCCGGGCTCGTGCTTTCGGAGGAGCCGCTCGCCGCCGCCGCGACGCGCGCCGACCTGCGGCGTCTGTTCGAGGTGCTGCGTCCTTATGGAGGATCTGCGTGGCTCCCTGCCGGCGACTCGAAGAATCGCCTCGGGCATCGGCAGTTCGCCATGCTCATCCATGCCCTGGATTTGCCAAATGCAAGGGTTGCTTTCCATGATGGTTTTTCAAGGCTGACGCGCCAAGGCGCTTTGCCAGGCTCCGCCGACTGGACGCACCAGTACGGGGATGCCGCCAACAGCGTCTGCTCGGAGGATACGCTGGTCAAGGCGCCGTTAGGGCTGCTTTGGTTTGGCGAACGAATTGATTTCGGTGACGTACTGCCGCGACATGCACATGGTCCTCCGCAACAGGTTGTCTCCGGCAGGCTTTTCATCCAGGGCGTAACTTCAATGAGCGCCCGCGACGTGTATACCGGCAGGACTCTCTGGAAGACCCCTCTGGAGGAGCTCAACACGTACGACATCTACTATGACGCGACGTTTGTGGACGATTTCCGGGACACTACGTACAACCAGGTTCACATCGCCGGGGCCAGTGCCCGTGGTGCGAATTTCGTCGCGACGGACGACCGCGTCTATATTGTCCAGGATCGGGCGTGCCTGGTGCTTGAGGCAGCCACAGGCAGGATTTTGGACCGCTTCATAATTGCCGATTCAATCAGCGGCGCACCCGCCGAATGGGCCTATATAGGCGTCTATGAGGATTATTTGATCGCCGGTTCAGGATTCGCCGAGTACTCGCGGCTGATCGGCCCGGACGCCAACTGGCTCAAGTGGACGCGATACGCGGATCGACTCGCCAGTAAGGGCCTTGTTGTCATGGACCGCCGCAGCGGCGAGATATTGTGGTCGCATACCGCGCGTTTCGGCCTGCCGCACAATGCCATCGCAGTTGGCGCGGGCAAAATCTTCTGCATGGACCTGCTGCCGCCGTTTGCGCTCAGGGCCTCCGGTGGACATGGCGATCCGTCCACGGAGTACCGCCTGCTGGCGCTGGACGTCCGAGACGGCAGGGTGCACTGGCAGAAGGACGCCGATGTCTTTGGCGGCTGGCTGGGTTATTCAGCAGAGCATGATGTGCTCATCCAGGGCGACTGGCCGGAGGGCGATGACATGGGACCGTGGAAGAGGTTCGATCGTGTCATTGCACGGCGCGGGGACGGTGAGCTGCTCTGGGACAAGCCGATCACTTACAACGGTCCCTTCATATTGTGCGGCGACCGCATTATCACCCAGCGAACGCAGGGCAGAACGGCGAGGGCCTTCAGCCTTCTGACCGGTGAGACCATCATGCGGACGCATCCGCTGACCGGCGAGACCGTTCCCTGGGAGTTCATGCGGCTCAAGGGGTGCAATACTACTATCGGCGCAAGAAATCTGCTGACTTTTCGCTCGTCGGCGGCCGGTTATTTCGATCTGACCAATGACGGTGGGACGGGCAATCTGGGCGGTTTCAAGTCGGGATGTACCTCGAACCTGATCGCCGCCAACGGGGTTCTCAATGCGCCGGACTACACGCAGACGTGCACTTGCAGTTTCCAGAACCAGACATCCCTTGCTTTGGTTCACATGCCATCGTCGGACACGTGGACGTTCAACCCGATACAACAGAGTGACCGGCCGATTATCCGGCTGGGGATCAATTTTGGAGCGCCGGGAGACCGGATGGCGGACGACGGCACTCTTTGGCTGGATTATCCGAGCGTTGGGGGGCGGTCTCCGCAGGTCGATATCCAGACGAAAGGCCAGTTGCAGTGGTATCGGTATGATTCTTCGCATATTGGGGCGGGGGAGCTGCCGTGGGTGTGTGCGTCCGGGGTCGAAGGGCTGCAAGAGGTTCGGATACGTCTGGCCAGGGAAGCAGATTATGAGGCTCTTTATGCGGTGCGGCTCTATTTTGCGGAGCCTGAACAAGCCGATGCGCAAAGTCGTATGTTCGATGTGATGCTGGACGGTCAGACCGTCATTGAGGGATTCGACGTGGCGGCGTCGGCCGGGTCGGCACGGACCGGTATAGTTCGGCAATGGAGGCGACTGCCGCTCAAGAGGGATTTGGTTGTCGGGCTTAAGGGGGTCAAGGGTGAGACCCTTATCTGTGGGATTGAGCTGATTGCCGAGTCTGAGCTTGCGGAAAAATAAGCGAGGCGATTGACATTTTGTCGAAGATGCAATAGAATGATGTGTTTGAGAAAGCCGGTAAACATTTTGAGGAAAGAAAGAGAATATGTTGCATGATATGCTGAATATACAAGCGTTTGGAATGCCAGGGGGCTGGGAGTGGATGATCGTCCTTGTTATCGCTGTTTTGATATTTGGACGTCGGCTTCCTGAGATCGCCCGCGGACTCGGCAAGAGCATCACGGAGTTCAAGAAGGGGATCAAGGATACGGAAAGGGACATTACCGAGGCTGTCGATGAGGCGGACCGGATCGCCGACAAATCGGCGAGCTCTGGCGGGGAAGCGGTGAACAGCGATTAGCACATTGTTGTATCCGCAATAGTGATTCTGTCATCACCCGGTGCGCAGAGTGTGGGGGGTTTTTGCTTACAAGGGCATCTGTTACTCTAAATATAAGCGGGCAAATGATAGCCGCTTAATCTCTTAATTCGGGCCCGTATGTCGAGTCATTTTTCTTGCGTCTGGCTCGCCATATCCTGCAGAAGAGTATGCTTGCCTCATAGAGGCCGTACAGCGGCACAGCGAGCGACAACTGTGACATTGGATCCGGGGGGGTGGCCATTGCGGCGACAATCACGATGCCCAGGATGACAAACTTACGGTTTCGCCTCATCGCGTCCAAAGAAACCAGTCCCAATCGCTCGGCAAAGACCAGTGCGATAGGCATCTGAAAGGCGGCGCCGAATACCAAGGTCAGCGAGAAGACCATATTTACGTACTTCTGCAGCGACCAGAACGAACGCAGGCCCATTGCGGCATCGAAGCGAATCAGAAAACGCATCATCATCGGCGCGACAAACAACATGAAAAAGAGCCCGCCGGTGACGAACAGCACTCCGCTGATGGGGGCAACGGTGTGAACGTATTTTCTTTCGCGTTTGTAGAGCCCTGCTGAGACGAATGCCCATATCTGCCAGATCAGCCAAGGTGAAGTCAAGATGATTCCGAAGAGCATGCAGGTTGTCATGTAAACCAGGAAGCCTTCGGTTGGTTTAAGTGCCACGATTACTGCGGTAGCCTCGGACAGGCCCGTCGTGCCGGCAGCACTATCGATGAGGAGGCCTTTTTGTTTAAGATCTTCCAAAGCATTTGCAACCTGGTTGGCGGTTGCGTAGACAACGAAACCTGTATTGGGATGATGGGCGATAACCGCAGCCTGCAGCATGGGCGGCGGGGTGTTTCTCTGCGGCTGCATCAGGTTTTCATTAGGGTCGGTTTGGCTGTCTGGAGTTTGCAGGGTGTCGTTTTCGAGTATTGTGAGCAAGTCCTTGATGGAAACATGGGATTGGTAGGTCTTGTAGCCCTGGTCTGGGGCGTGTGTAACGAGGACTGCCTGGATTTGGTCGCTTGTCTGCGGGTTGTGGCTCTGGGCCATCCTGGACGTGCGGAGTTTCTCCACCTCTTTGTTGAAAGGGCGGCTCATCACTCCTATCAAGACCTTGCCAAAAAAGAGGCATACGACCATTCCGATGACCAGGCCGGTCAGGGCGAGGATGAGTCGTGCCCGGAGTTCCTCGAGGTGGTCTCCGAGGCTCATTGATTTAAGCTCTTCCATCTCTTTTTGCGGCATTTAAGTAACTCAGCGTTTCAGTTTGGAAATAAGCCTTTTATTGTATCGGAGAGGCCGGGCAGAAGCAACTTGTTTTTGAGTTGTTTTCACGAGTATGGGGTCCGGCAGGATTGGGTTTGAATGGGTTTGCTTTTGGGGGGCGGGGGGTGCTTTCCATTGGGTTGTGTTTGCTAAACCCTTATGTGTGAAGTGTTTATGTGTGTTGATAAATTGTTAAGATTGGCTTTGTTTTGCAAAATCGGGTTTTGGGGGACGGACGTGGCGCGGGCGGCTGCTGCGTAGAGGCCTTGTGATCGCCCCTTGCCAGTGCGGCGTTGCGTTGTCCGAATCGCTGTTTTTGTTCTCATAACTTATATATTATACAACATGTTTGACTAATGTCAAATTATCTCACGATTTTATTATTGAGAATTTGCTGTTGCCAGTACGATGGCTATACGTAGAATCTTTGCCGGCGGGTTCGATTCGGTTGCAGAATTGGTTGAGAAGGGCGCGAATCATGGGAGATTTGCTTTGTTTTTTTGGCGGGGTGGTTTTTCTGTCGTCGATAATTGCGCATATCTGGGTGAAAGTGCGCATGCGTCCGGAATCAGACCTTGAGGAGTATCATTTCGAGTTCGAGGAGCACCATAGCGGTTATTCTCGCTATGAGAGGTGGTCTCGGATTACGTTTGTGGGGGCGGCGGCAGGGGCTCTGCTGCTTTTCACCGGGCTGGCGCTTTGAGGGAGATTGGGGACAGGGGGAGTAGTGGGGCAAATAAGTAGACAGTGGGGTGGTTGTTGGCGGGGGCTTTTTCATAGCGTTGCATACAGCAGCCTGGCTGCGCGTGTTTTTTGCGGGGGCGGCCCCCACTTGCGCAGGGGTTGAATATAGCGGAGGCGCCTTCGGCGAGACTGGTCTTGTGGGTGGGGGAGGTGTAATTGGGATGGGTAGGATGTTGTGATGTTTGCCTTTGTTATCGGAGGAGGTTGGGCGGCATTGCGGCGGGAGGGTCGGATAATATTGTTGTTCAGAGATGGAGAAAGAGAAAATCGGGGTTGGCGGGAATTCGGTGGTTGTTTGAAGGAAAATGAGATAACGCGAGTGCCGATAAATGCTGCGGGATAAATACATTTGGAGAGCCAAGTGAGACTGCGAGAGGGGTTGACTTTGGTAGAAGTGCTGATAGTGGTCCTTATTTTAGGGGCTCTTTCGGCGATTGCGGTACCTCGGTTGAGCAGGAGCGCGGCGACGGCGAAGAACAGGGCTTGTGCGGCCAATATCGAGCGTATGAATTCGCAGATCGAACTGTATCAGCACGACACAGGGTCGTGGCCGGCGGCACTGACGGATGTTACGGAGAAGGTACAATACTTCGGGGGGGAGGATGTTCTTTGTCCTTTTGGGGAACCGTATGTGCTGGATCATTCGCGGCACCGCGTGATAATGCACGAACATGCGGGTGAGGTCTCCGCGGGGACAGATGGGGGCGGCGGCGGCGGCAGCGGCGGCGGCGGCAGCGGCTGGGGCCGGTGGGGGCGAGGCGGGTCAGGAGGTGGAAGAGGCTGGCAGTGGGGCTGGAGCCGAGGGCGGGGAAGGGGTTTGCAGAACAGACCTGATGCTCCCGGGCAGGGCAATAGCGGCAATCAGGGACAGGACCAAGGCCAAGGCAACAGCAGTAATCCGGGGCAGGGCCAGGGCAATAGCGGCAATCAGGGACAGGGGCAGGGGAATAGCGGCAATCAGGGGCAACCATAGTGGTTTTGCGTTCGCGGCATTGACGACCTGTTTTTGTTAAGGCGCCGCGCAAAACCGTTCGGGGCGGCGGTCAGTCCTGTCGCGCGTGGGGACACCGCGAGTTATGACAAGTCGGCTGGCATGTGGCGCGGGGAAGATGGGCTTGGCACGTTTACAAGGGCAGGATGGCCTCGCTACTGCACAAGGGCAGGATGGCCTTGATACGTTTACAAGGGCAAGATGGCCTCGCTACGGCAGCGGAGGATGTTTGCCCTTGACAGCGGTTCGGGTGAGATTATGATTGCTTACAGGCGATTTGGAGAAGTGGAGCCAAACTGCCGATAAAATGATGCAGAGTGGTGGATTATTGCATGATTGTCGACTGCCATACTCATATTAATTGTCCTTCGAGCGAGATTGATGCAGGTGAACATCGGGAGGCTACCCGGCGGGTGGATGCCTGCATAGTTCTTGCGGTTGGGCGCGGCAACGGTCTTGAGGCCAGCCGTGAGTTGAGCGCTCACACGTCCAAGCACGCGGAGCTGGTTGGTTTTGCGACGCTGAATCCGCTTCGTGACGGTGTTGATGCGGGCAGCGTCAAGGCGGCGACGCGGGACATAGGGCTCAAGGGGCTTGTTCTTTACTGCTCGGGGGGGAAGTTCCATCCGACGGACAGTCGGGCGATGAAGCTTTACGAGGCGGCGGCGGAACTGCGGCTTCCGGTTTTCTTTCATAATTCATCGACATACAACTCCGACAGTATCCTTCAGTATGCGCAGCCTTATCTGCTCGATGAGGTTGCCCGGCAGTTTCCCACGCTGAGGATCGTGATAGGGGGCATGGGTCTTCCGTTCCTGTCGCAGACGATATGTATGCTGGCCAAACATGAGCATGTGTACGCAGATTTGTCGATATTACCTTTTAAGCGTTGGGAGGTTTACAACACGGTAATCAACGTTTACGAGGCCGGGGTCATGGACAAGCTGCTTTTCGGCAGCGGGTACCCGATCTGCAGGCCCGACACGTGCATTGAGGCGCTGCTGGGTTTTAACATGCTGCTGGCAGACACTAATCTGCCGAGCGTTCCTCGGGAGGAGATACGCAACGTTGTTGAGCGGGAGACGCTGAGTGTTCTCGGCATAGATTAGGCGCAGGGAGACTAAGCAACCCTGCGGGGGGTGTCAAGACCTTTTTAGCAAAGGATACTTCCGTTCAATTCAGTTTTGCCTGTTTTTCCTGTTCAGAGAGGGCATCCCATTTTTCGGGGCAGCCGGGGCAGCAGAAGGCAATTTTCTGGCCTTTGTATTCTCTGGTCAGGGCCGCGGTTACTCTTTCGGGGACGATCCTGGAGCCCATGATGGGGCATGTTGTGTTTGCAAATTGCGGCTGATCATGGCTGACGTGTGCGGAGTGTTCGGCATGGTCATGTCCGGCGTGGCCGTGGTCATGTTTCTTGCAACCGCCGGTGATGAAGACGGTCATCGCCGCCAGGGATAAGGCGGCGGCCAGGGTGATTTTTTTTCGAGTCATTTGGAGTCCCTTTCAGTTTTGTTGCTTGAAACAATATTGCTCCGCACCAGTTGGCTTTGTTGTTCGTAACGAATAAATCGCCAAAAAGGTTGCACGATTTCGTCTTCAATATTATAATGCGGCCATACCGAATCTGTTCAAACGAGAGTAACGAGAGGCTTATGGTGAAATCAAACAGAAAAATTCTGGTCTCCATCGTGCTGGTCATGGTCGGGTTTGGTCTTGTTGTCTACGGGGCGTGGTTTCACGTGGTGAATGTTCATCCCAAGGAGGGCGAAGCGGCGGCGGTTGAGACGCGTGAGCCGGAGGCTGTCCGTCAGGCATCGGTTGGGGGTCTTGAGCGGGACGATTCGGGCAAGATCAAGCAGACGTATACGGGGGAATCGCCCGAAGCCTGCGCGACGTGAGGCAGTTAGGCCGCAGACTGTGGTGTCCATGGTCAAAAAAACGAGGTTCAATCGATTTGTCCGGCGGATTCTGCCCTGGCGGCTGTGGGTTCAGGCGAGTTTTCTTTTTGTCTGGTTAGGGCCTTTCGGTCTGCGGATGCACAATGTTTGCGGGCCGGTTTTTCACTGCTATGCATGTCCGCTGTCGACGTTTGCGTGTCCGATCGGGATAATGGCGCAGTTCAGCGCTATCCACGTTGTTCCTTTTCTTGCTATCGGTACGGTTCTGGCGGTTGGGGCGTTATTCGGTGCGCTGATCTGCGGGTGGGTTTGTCCGTTCGGTTTGCTCCAGGATCTGGGGGCTAAGGTTCCCATCAGGAAATTTCAACTGCCGCTATGGGTGGGGTGGTTTCGTTACGTGGTGCTGGCGGGTGCGGTGTTTGCGATACCGTGGCTTTTCGGTGAGGGGCATCCGCTGTTTATCTGCCGGATATGCCCTGCAGGTGCGCTGGAGAAGGCCGTTCCGGACGTCATCACCCAGGCGGTTACGGGCAGGGAGATCGTTTGGCCGAACGCGGTCAAGATCACGATTGTCGTTACGATGATTGTTGCGATGTTCATAACGATCCGTCCGTGGTGCCGCGTGTTGTGTCCTTTAGGGGCGATCTTCGGTTTTCTGAACCGATTCAGCGTTGTGTCGATGCGTCTTGAGGAGCACAAGTGCAGCGCTTGCAAGCGTTGCCGTACGCTGTGCGTTTACGGCGGGGCGCCGGACAAGGATCCGAATCATCACGGGTGTCTGCGGTGCCTTGAATGCACGCGGTGCGGGCCGGGGGCATTGACCGTGGGGACGGTGTTTGGGCCCGAGGGGGCGGGCGACAATCGGCCGGAACCGGAGACGGTCAAGTCTTAGGTGGTTCGCCATTCATTGGGTGTTTGCGCGTCATCGGGGGTCGACATGCTCTTGAGGCGGAGGCAGCCGCAGAATCGCTTGCGGTAAAGATCGTTGTTCAAAGCAAGAACGATAAATGGCAGCAGCAACAGATAGACCACACAGCCGATTAATGCGGCTCCGAGACCGACCGCTCCTATCATGCCCAGAAGGGGCGTGCGTACTCCCGCGATTATTGAGATCAGCGTCACGGGCACAACCCATGCCATCATCATGCCGAGGGACAGGATGATACACCATGCGGCCAGCCAGACGGCGAATTTGCCGCCGGAGTATCGCCTGCGGCAGAATACGGCGGCCAGAACGAGGGCGGCAAGGGCGACGGTGGCCATTATGCCCAAGGGAACGGTGAAGGCAAGCGCTTCCCACTCAACGCCGATGGAGCCCCAAATCGACACGGCGAGCGCCAGGAAGATCAAGGGCCATGCCAGCAGCACAATGAGGAATCTGTTCATGCCGCTGAGGCGGTGTGCCGTGAGCAGAAGCAGCGCAACGCCCGCGCTGAAACCGGTGACGAGCGTGTCGAACACCAGGGAGGTCATGGAAGCCATGCCGGCGGTGCGCGTGAGAACAGTCTGGAGGGCGAGCCATGCGAGGTTTACCACCAGCAGGGGGATGAGGATCATGAGGGCTTTGGCATTGCGGTTCTCCTTGAGGAGGATCAGGGCGGCCAGTGGAAGGAGCCAGACGGCGAATCCAGAGAGGTTGTCCTGCAGTCGGACATGTTGTATGACGGGTTCGCTTTGGGCGGGTCCCAGGTCGCCGAGGTCGTTATCGGCGACGAATTTCAAGTCGCCATGCAGCCACAGAGGTGCTCGCCACGAGCACGCGCATGTGCCGCCTCATCCATACTCGAATCGGCCGCCGCCTACTTTTTTGTCGCCCTTGTACACAGTGAACTCGGGCTGATTGCGCGTGGCGGTGTACGATTCGCCGCCGATGCCCTTTAGTTCGTAGCTTAGCTGGAACAGTCTGCCCCGCCGCTTGACGTCGATGCCCTGGGTGAGCGGTGCGCCGATGTTCAGTTCGGCTGTGCCGTCGGCTTCGATGTGAATCGGGCCGATCTGGTCATCTCGCCAGATATATGACTGGTAGCCTTGTTCGAGCCTGATTTGGCGGAGGCGCCAGGTTCCGGGGGGCAGGCTGAGGGGCTCGGTCAACTCGTCAGCGGAAAAGGTTGTGTTGCGGTTGGCGGAATCGGCGAGTACGATTTTTTCGACATGGCTGCCGGTGATCGTTAACCGTCCCACAGGATCGGCGTCAGGTTCGGTTTCTTGCGGGGCTGCGATGAGGAGGCGGGCGGGGGGAGAGAGCAAGAACAGTGCGCCCGCTGTCAGCGCAAGCCGCAGAAGAACGTTGGGTCTTCTTTTCATTTGGCGCCCTTTGTACAGAGAGTTCTGTGATCGGCCGCGCGTTGTCGGCAGACTGCTATTATAACATACAGTCGTGGAGGAGTCTTGAACGTTACACAAAAAAAGCGAAAAAGGTGCGCGGGCGGTTTGGCGGGTATTACGGAGGATCGGAGGTTCTATTTTTTTGCGGCGTAGTAGAGGAGCGATTCATTGGAGGCGTGGAGGCGGCGGCAGGCCTCTCGGGCGATGTTGAGGATGAGTATGCTGAAGAGCTTTGTGTCCAGTTCGTAGATAGACATGAGGGCCTTGCGGCTGAGTACGATGAGCTCGGTGTCTTCGGCGGCCATTGCGGTTACGGAGTGGGGGCGAATTCCGATTACGGAGGCCTCGCCGAAGCATTGGCCTGCGTCGAAGGCGGCGATTTCAAAGTTGGTTTGGCCGTTGGCGGCGAAGAGTCGGATTTTGCCGGATTCGATGATGTAGATGTGGCTTGGCTGCTCGCCCTGTTTGAAGACGATTTCTCCCGGTTTGTAGGAGACTCTTTCGAGGAGTCGGAATACGGTGTACAACTGGTCTTCTGACAGGCCGGCGAGGATGGAGACCTTGTTGAGGATCGGGAGGATGTTTTCGACATCCAGAAATGCCGTGCATACCTTTCGGTCAGTCATGATCTACTCCTTGCATCGCCATCAGGCAAACTATACCACATGACCCGGGGGTAAGCAACCGGCGTTTTTATGAGACGGGGCGGTTGTCTCGGGCATAGCTTGATTATCGACGTTTGGCGGGGGTGTAATAACGTATCGGACCTGCAAATTTTGCGGTGTGGGGGGCGGTGTTTTGTTTTCAGGGCTGCTGAGATGCCTGGGAGGCGGCGATTAATGCGGCGCCGAGGGCGCCGGTTATCTGGGGGTTTGGGCATATTGCGACTTTGCTTTGGAGGGCGTCGGCGAGGGCTTTGTCCATGCCTGGTACGAGTGCGACGCCGCCGGTGAAGATGACGGGTCCGTTTGGGGTGTGCGGGGCCATTGCGGCGGTTCTGTGTGCGATGGCGTTGATGACACCGGCGACGATGTCGGCGGGATCGGCGCCTGAGGCGAGCAGGCCGATGATTTCGGTTTCGGCGAAGACGACGCACATGCTGCTTATTTGTGCGGGCTGTCGGCTTTGTGCGGCGAGTCGGCCGAGGTCGGCGAGGGGGAGGTCGAGTCGGTTGGCGACTATTTCGAGGAATCGGCCGGTGCCGGCTGCGCAGCGGTCGTTCATTGCGAAGTCGCGGACTTTGCCGTCAGCGTCGAGGTGGAGGAGTTTGCTGTCCTGGCCGCCGATGTCGACGATGGTTCGTGCGTCGGCGACGAGCCTGCGGACACCGGCGGCGTGGCAGGTGATTTCGGTGACGGTGGTGTTGGCGAAGGAGATGATTGATCGGCCGTAGCCGGTGGCGACGATGCGGGAGACTTCGGATTCGCGGAGGTTGTTTTCTTCGAGGAGCTGCGTGTAGAGGCGGGCGGCGAGTTTGTCCTGCTGGACGCCCTGGTCGGCGACGGCGGTGGCGAGGATTCGGCGGGTGGGGGATTCGAGGAGTACGATTTTGACGGCTCTTGAGCCTGCGTCTATGCCTGCGCAGATCATGGGCGCCTCCGATGTTTGACGGTTTCGACGAGCGCTTCGATGCGGGTGGCGATGGCGGGGCGAACGGCATCGGTGAGCGGGGGGATTTCGATTTCGAGGACGGGGAGATGGGTTGTCTTGCGGAGGTGGTCGGCGATGATTCTGCCTTCGAGGGCGCAGTGGCTTGCGCCGGGAATGCGGGAGACGATGACGGCTTCGGCGTGGAAGTCGCGGGCGTCGGCGGCGATGCGGGCGGCGCGGTCGCGGGCGGACCCGATCATGGGGTCGGCAAGTGCGGCGCGGGCGAGTGCTTCGAGCGGCTCGACGTCTTCGGGGATTGGGTCAAGGGCGTGCGTGAACATGTATTCTGTGCCGCAGAGCCTTGCGCCGCATTGTTCGAGGATGTTCATTGCGCGGAGGTCGGCGACGGGATTGACCCAGAAGACCTTTGGTGCGTCGTGGTCGGCGAAGCCGGCGTCGGCGCTGACGCGGGTTCGGGCCTGGGCGAGCAGGTCCTGGAGTATGGCGGCGGTCTGGTCGCGGTTGCTGCAGTAGTGGATCGCCAGCATTTCGGCGATGAGCATTTCGAGTGCGGGGATGGGGCATCGCGGGGCGGTGTAGACGGTGCGGCGGAGTTCGGCAAGCAGGCGGCGGATGCGGTTGGCATGACTGATTGCGGCGGCGAGCATTTCGTCGTCGAGCGTGCAGCCTGCTGTTTGCTGGAGGGCGTTTTGCACGATGCGCAGTTGGGACCTGGCGAAGTCGACTTGCGATCTGGCGGCGGTGAAGATTTGGCCGGGCAGGGTGACGTAGGGTTCGTCGGGTTCGGGGGGACGTCGATGGGGGATTTCCCACCAGACGATTTTGTGGCCGAGGGCTTCGAGCCGCTGGGCGATTGCGCTGAAGTCGTCGCAGGTTGCGCCGACGCTGCAGGTGAGCAGGTCGGGGATTGGGAAGTGGTTGGCTGTTATGAAGGCGCCCAACATTGCGCGGACGGGGCAGAAGGAGTCGTCGATGCCGAGCGAGTCGGCGACGGCGAGGAGGCGGTCGGAGTTTTCCATTACGCAGGGGATCCACCACGCTCCGTCGGGGTAGAAGGCGACTACGTTGGGGAGTGCGTAGGCCATCACCGCGGTTGTGCCGAGGTCCTTCATGACGCCGACGATTTTCCTGCCGTCGGTTCTGGCCTGTGCGAGGCGTTCTTCTTCGGTGAGGAGGAAGTTCCAGAGGCGCAGGGCGGCGGGTGAGTTGTCAAAGGAGAGCTTGCGGAGTCGATAGTCGCCGTCGGCGAGGTGGCGGCTGAGTCTTCCGCCGCAGGCCGGTTCGGCGAGGCCGGCGGCTTTGAGGGCGTCGTATCGGGCGTCCCACTCGTCGAGTGTGATTTGGCGGGGTGTGCAGGTCATTGGAGCGTCTCCATGAAGGCCTGTATTCGGCAGGCGGTGCGCTCGGAGGCGCTCTTGCCGTCGTCTGTTACGTCGAGGTCGAGCAGGGGCAGTTGCAGGGCGTCTCTGAGGCGGTGGACTTCGGCGTGCCAGAGATCGCACCAGACGAGGCGGCGGCAGATGACGCCCTGCACGTTTCGGTTGCGGCACATCTGCTTGAGCCAGTCGAACAGCGAAGTGTTGGGTCGCTTCCATACGGCGGGTATGGATTGGAAGTAGGCTCTTGCGAGTTCGCGAAGGGGGTCGCGGCGGCAGTGGTCGGCGTCGAAGGTGTCGGGCAGGCTGAGTTCGCCGGTCTCGGTGGCGTCAAGCATTATGCGCCCGCCGCATCGTTCCACGAGATCGAAGAGTCGGAATTCGCCGGCGAGGATTGGGCCTCCGACGAGGGCGAGCTTGACACGGCCGTCATGGCACGGACAAGAGGGCTGCGTTTTGCATCCGGCTGTACGCATTGCGTGTCGGTGCCGGTCGAAGTCGATCATGGTTGCAGCGAGGGTTTCGCCGGACGGGGGGCGGCCGCCGAGTGTGCACAGCCATCGGGACAGACGGCGGAGTTCGTCCATGTACAGTTGGGTGCATTCGGAGTTCTGCCAGGTCTTTGGGAGGTTGAGCAGGAATGTCGGGGCGGTCGTGCGGTCGGTGACGAGGTCGCGGACCCTTCGCATCTGGTCGCAGGCGGTGGTGAAGACGGCGCCTTGCGATAGAGAATCCGAGATGACCTGGGCGGCGAACGCCTGTGCGAAGGTGCAGAGGCCTTCGATGGGAGGTATTGCGGCACTCGTGCAGTCGGATCGGGGAACGACGCGCGCAGGCTGGAGGCCGTGGGCGGCGATCCACTCGGCGGGGACGAACGGGCATGTGTAGACGATTCTCTGCACCTGGGCTCAGTCCTTTCGCACGGTCTCGAAGAGCGCCTCGATTCGCACGGCGATGCGGGCGGAGTCGGAGGGCGAGTAGTCGGTTTCGATCTTGAGGCAGGGCAGGTTCAGCTTTTCGGCGGCGAGCCGGCGCACGAAATGAGATTCGACGTCGTAGGTGAGGCAGGCCTGCCAGACGAGGTCGATTATGCAGTCGGGGCGGTATTGGCGGGCGAGCTGTTGGAGCAGTTCCATGCGTCGGTCGTTGCGGGTCATGACGGAACAGGGCAGATGGAAGTACTTCTGGGCGATTGCTTCCATCGGGTCGGGCGTGTCTTCGTCGACGTCTTCGAGGATGGGCTTCAGGCCGGTGCAGTTTTCCATGCAGACGACGAGGCCGCCGCTTTGCTCGATGATGTCTACGATGCGTTCTGCGCCGTGGGCGATGGGAACACCGGTGAGCAGGACTCGGACCGGGCGGCCGTTTGCGGAGGCGGTCGGCGGGGTTTCGCCGTGGAGTTGGAGCAGCGTTTCGTATTGTTCGAAGTCGGCCTGGATGCCGGAGATGCTGCTCTTGAGTGCGAGCAGTTGTCTGCCGGTGATGGGCGGCGAGTCGGCGGTCATCAGTTCGGCCAGCCGCCGCCGGAGGGAGCGCTCGCTGTTCATGGTGCGGATCGCGCAGCGGAGGCGGTCGTCGGTAATGCCGACGCAGAATCTGTCTTCCAGGACACTTTTGAATTTGTGCAGCTCGTTTCGCCAGTGCTGCATTGCGTCGGGGTCATCGGGTTTTTGCGGCAGCTCGAGTACGTGCATTGGCTTGCTTTGGGCCAACAGCTCGTACATCTTCTTCTTGCCGTCGCAGGTGGTCTCGGCGACGATGAGGTCGGCCATTTCGAGGAAGGGGTTGCTCTTCTGGACGTGGTAGCCATATGTGGATTTGATCAGCGGGCAGAGGTTGGCGGGGAGGTGCTGTTCGGCGGAGGCGATGGTCTGCTGGGAGCCGCCGCAGAGGCAGACGGGCACCGCATCGGCGGCCATGATCAGCTCGCGCGGTGTGAACTCGCACATGATGCCGACAATGCCTTTTCCGTTTGCCCTGGCGTCAACGGCGTATTCATAACAATGACCAATCATGCCGGCGAACCACGCGTGGGGGCTGTTGTCGGCGGGTTTGGGGTTGGAGCAGCATTGTGTCATATGATTGTCCCTCTATCAGTCTCTTTTTCGGGCGATGAAGATTGCCTGTGCGATTCGACTTTCGCGGGCGAGCTGCTGCATGAACTGCATTTCGGCGGCGATTGCGGCGAACAATTCTTTGTCGAAGCCGATGATCTTGATGGCGTCGTAGCCCAACTGTTTGCCGATCATGTCGAGATAGAGATCGACGTATGGGGCGAATCGGCCGGTGTCCTCGGCGGTGAGGACTTCGCAGCCGTTTGCCTGAAGCATGTCGCGGTAGCCGTCGATGTCCTGGATGTTGGGGAACTTCATGAAGCGCAGCAAACGGTCGGCCTGGTCGTCGTCGAGTCGGGCGGGTCCTTCGACCCAGTCGGTGAATGCGATTGTGCCGCCGGGCTTTGTTATTCGTGCGGCCTCGGCGATGAGGCGGGCTTTGTCCTGGACGTAGCACCATGCGTCCTCGCCCCAGACGAAGTCGGCGGCGCTGCTTTCGATACCGCTGTCGCAGACGTCGGCGAGGACGAAGTCGATACGTTCGGCGAGGCCTTCTGCGCGGCATCGGCGGCGTCCTACATCGATGACGGCGGGCGTGGCGTCGACGCCGACCATTCTTGCAACGTCCTGCATTCGGACGAGAAATCGCATTCCTGCGCCGGTGCAGCAGCACAAGTCTATGCCGTTTGCTCCCGGGGCGATCTGTGCTCGCTGGGCAAGGTCCGCCGAGGAGACGAACCCTCCGATATGAATCTGCTCGCCCATGATGAGTTCCCAGAGTCGTCCTTCGGGTCCGCTGTAGACGGTCTGCACGTCCTGGAGTCCGATGCCTTCAATCTTCTTCATTGCTTGTTCCTTTGGTTGGGTTCGGGCAAAAAAAAGGCGGGCAAGAGGATGCTGCTCTTGCCCGCCGATATTCGTGAACGCTTATATTCGTCTATTTGAACATGTGCCAGGTTTCGTCCTGCGTTATTTCGAATGGGCCCGAATCAATGTCAACCGCGACGCGGAATTTGCCCTCGAAACCTTTTGGCACTCGCCACGAGTACCGGCAGGTTCCGCCTCAGCCAAACTCGAAGCTGCCGGCGTGGAGCTGGCTGCCGGCTTCATCGAATATGGTGAGTTTCGGCTTTGCCGTGTTTCTGCCGTTTTTGCGGATGACCGGGTCATAATGTTCACCGTTGGGTCCGACGATCCGCAGGCCTAAGTTTACGTAAGGTCGGACTATATCTACGTTTACACCGGCGGTTGCCGGGGCGTTGAAGCTGAGGATGGTTGCCTGGCCTTCATTGACATCGATGCGGGCGATGTCGCCCCAAGGGCCGGTGCTGTACATCTGCCATGTTTCGGCGGTTTCGGAACCGGATGCGGGCTCTCTTTGGATTGTTCTGTGCAACTGTGCCGGTCTGTATACGCCGGCTCGGACCGTTCGCGGTTCATCAGGGGAGGTTATTGTGCAGGTGAATCCCCATGGGCCGTGAAGTATCAGTTCGACGCCGGGAGTGTCGGTGGCGATCTGACCTTTTCCGCGCATGAGGGGACGGGCGGCGAGGATCGCCAGAACCACAAATGCAATCGCGGCGGCGGTGAGCAACTTTTTCATAAAACGCCTCCTGTTTCAGAACACGAGGAGTCAATATTAGCACATGCATACGGCATAGGCAACGCCGAAAATCGTCGTCGTCAGTTAAAGGTATACCACTGCTCCCGGCGGTTTGTTTCGAACGGGCCGAGATTAGCGTCGATTTCCACCTGGTATCTTCCTCTGAAAGAGCGGGGCGCCCGACACGAGAGCCTGCAGACGCCGCCTCATCCATACTCAAAGCGGCCCTGGGCGAGGACCTGGCCGTTTTCGGCGACTATCCGGAAGCTGGGGGCGGGCTGCCATTGGCCGTTTTTCAAGGCGCCGGGGACGTATTTTTCGCCTGCCTGGCCTTCAAGATGGACGCCGATGGTAATAGAGTCGCCCCATGCTTCGGAGTCGGTCCTGATGGTCAGGGGCGGGCCGGGATTGTTTGTGCCGCGCACAAACGAGGATTGGCCCTTCATGAGTTGGAGGCTCCATGTGTCGCCATTATTGTCGCGAACGGACGGTGCGGTGAGGGTCTTTAGCCGCGGCAGGTCCGGTTCCGAGCCGCCGGAGAAGTAGATGAAGACCGCAATAAGACATATAATGGCGGCGGCTGCAATGAGGACGGGACGTCTGCGATAAAAAGGATATTCGGTGTCGCTGTGGGCAGAGGCGGACTTGAGCCGGCTTAAAGAATCGGCTGCAGCCCGCTTCAGGCCGCCGTCGCGGATCCGCTGCCAAAAGCCGGACAGGGCCTGCCAAACAAGACCGAAAAGTGCAATAAAAAAATTCTTCACTGGAACCTGCCCTCGAGTTCTCTCTATTACATAGATGCCGCTGCATTGGTTATATTACAGTTGATTGGGGGTCAAAACAAAGGAATTTCGTAAAATCCTTTTTCCTGAGGGTGTCGTGTGCGTTATAATACAGGTGGGTGGAGCGATAACAAGACCGAAAGGGCCTGATTATGTCTCGACATGCCGGTAAAGGATTTACGCTAATCGAACTGCTGGTGGTGATTTCGATAATCGCGCTTCTACTTTCGATAATGACGCCTTCTTTGCAGGAGGCTCGCGAGCGCGGCAAGCGTGCGGTTTGCCTATCGAATCTTCGGGCTATGGGTCAGTCGATTCACGTGTATGCGCTTGACAATGACGACAGGCTTGTGCCGGGCGATTCCCGGACGAGCTGGGATGCCTGGGGGCGTGTTTCGGAGGGGGCGAATTGTCCGCTGCCGATCAGTTCGTCTGGCTATCGGCAGGTGAACCTTGGGCACCTGATGGCGACGGAGGAAATTATTCCGCTGCCGTCGGGGAGTGATCACGTGCTGTTCTGTCCGTCGGGACGGTCGCCGAGCGGCGGCAGCGTGCGGAATGAGTTCGAAGCCCAGTGGGGCCGGGATGGGGGCCATGCGGTAACCAGTTATATGTTCAACAACGAGCTGGACGGTTTTGACGGCTTCGTGCAGGATGGCGTTAATGCGGTTCTGTCGCATACGGACGTTGTGCAATACCTGCTGGTCGACGGCAGTTCGCACGCCTTCAGGAACCGGCCGATGGTTTACGACGAGAGTATCGGGCCGGAACGCTTGCAGGATGTTTCGCTGCGGCACAGGGTGTGTTTTCCGACGCTGCTTTTGCATGAATGGCTTGCCGAGGGGCGTGTGAACATGCAGGAGGCGCGGGCGTTTCTTGCGGACCCGACGGGATGGGCGACGGCCAACCAGAGGCGGGACGGGGCGATCAGCTTGTCCAATATTCGGAACACGGCGCTGGTGTCGGACGTTGTGGGCGTATGGGGCGGCGCGACGGCTAACCCGCCGTCCACCTGATAAGGCGAATACAGCGGCGGTCGTGTCGATCGCAAACAAAACGGGGGAATTGGCAACGGTTATCGGCGACATTCTCCTTGCAGAGACGAGTGAGGTATAAATGGTTCAATCGAGTCAGGAACTCTTACGGCGGATACCGTCTTTGGATGCGTTGTTGAAGCAGGCGCCGGTTGCGAAACTTATCGAGCGGTTCGGGCGGGCGGTTGTTGCGGATTCGTTTCGCCGGGCGAGCGACGAGGTGCGGCGGGCGATACTTTCCGGGCAGACGGAGGGTCTGGAGGACGGTATCGATCTGCGGATCATGGCGGACGCAGCGGCGCGGGTGGAGAGGCTTGTGCACCGGTTTTATCGCCGGGTGATCAATGCGGCGGGGATCGTGCTTCATACCGGTTTGGGCAGGGCGGTGCTTTGCCGGCAGGCCGTGGAGCAGTTGGCCGAGGAGATGGGGCATTATTCGCTGCTGCAGGTGGACGTGGAGGGGGGCAAGCGATCGAAGCGGGACGGGCACATTGAAGAGCTCTTGCAGATACTGACCGGGGCGGAGGCGGCGACGGTTGTCAACAACAACGCGGCGGCGACGGCGGTTGTGCTGAACACGGTGGCCAAAGATCGCGAGGTGATCGTTTCGCGGGGTCAGCTTGTGGAGATCGGCGGGGCGTTTCGGCTGCCGGAGGTGATGGCGTTCAGCGGCGCGAAGATGGTGGAGGTGGGTACGACCAACAAGACGCACGCGCGCGACTACGAGAACGCGATCACGGAGAATACGGCGGCGCTTCTGCGGGTGCATCCGAGCAACTATAAGATCCAGGGGTTTACGTCGGAGGTGCCGCTGGACGTGATGGTGGATATCGCGCGGCGGCATAAGCTGGTGATGATCGACGACGTGGGGGCGGGGTCGTTGGTTGATTTTTCGAAGTACGGTTTCGAGCCTGAGCCGACGCTTGCGCAATCGGTTGCGGCAGGCAGCGATATCATTACGTCGAGCGCCGACAAGCTCATAGGCGCGTCGCAGGGGGGGATCATCCTGGGCCGGGCGGCGTGGATCAATGCTGTTCGCAAGAATCAGTTCGCGCGGATCGTGCGCGTGGGCAAGCTGACGTTAGCTGTGTTAGAGGCGACGCTGAAGCTGTTTCTCGACGAGGCGACGGCGCTGCGGGAGGTGCCTACGTTAGAGATGCTGCTGCGGCCGGCGGAGGACATCGCCCGGCAGGCGAAGCGGATTGCCGCACATTTGAAGAAGGAGGACATCCAGGCGGAGGTGGGGACGATTGCGGGATTCTCGCAGACGGGCAGCGGGTCGCTGCCGACGCAGAATATGGCGACGACGCTGGTGACGATCACGCCGCAACACATGAGTGCCGACACACTGGCAAAGCGCCTCCGCAGCCATGAAACCCCCATCTTTACCCGCATACAAAAAGACCAGGTCCTGCTCGACCCCAGAACCCTCCGAGACGGCGACGAAAAGATCCTTACGCAGGCCCTCACCGAAATCCTCGACAACCAATCGTAGGCCAGTCGCCAAACCCTTTTCAGTTCTTCTTGTCGCGCAAACTTCGAATGAACACAACAGGCAGCCACAGAAGCAGCCAGTTACCGATGTCCATAATGGGCACGAGCAGAAGCAAGTATCTCTGGGGCCCGGGATAGGCAATCAATGCGAAAGCTGCAAAGATAGCTGAACCCAAAGGCACCACCGAATGGTGCCGGTTGATTCCTCGCTTCTTATTCCTGATGCTCACGATTACACATCCCCAATTCAAGGCGACAGTGTAGGCAGCTACCAAAATACAGCCAATCGCGACGATATAGCGAATAACGTTCATAAGAGTCATACTTCCGGAAGAAGGCGGCGAGTCGTCATTGCCAATTCTCTCCATAGCCATTATCGTGCGAAGTACCGGCAGTGTCAAATGATTGGTTGCAGTTCTTTGGTTACTTGTTATCCTGTCGGACGTGTGAAGTGTTAGGCGATTTGGGGCTATGGCGACATCGCGGATAAATATTACGTTGGGGACGGCGGGGCATATTGATCATGGCAAGACGGCCCTGATCAAGCTGCTGACGGGTTGCGATACGGACTTTCTCAAGGAGGAGAAGGAACGGGGGATGTCGATTGAGCTGGGTTTTGCGCCGTGTACGATTGCCGACCTGGAGGTGGGCATTGTCGACGTTCCGGGGCATGAGCACTTTATCAAGACGATGGTGGCCGGCGCGACGGGGATTGACGGGGTGATCTTCGTGATCGCCGCCGATGACGGCGTGATGCCCCAGACGCGGGAGCACCTGGACATCCTGACGCTGTTGGGCGTGGCTCACGGGATTTTGGCTTTGACGAAGGTGGACGCCGTGTCGGCGGATCGGGCAGCAGCGGCTGCTGATCAGGTGCGGCGGTTCGTGCAAGGCACATTTCTGGGCGATGCGCCGATTCTGCCGGTTTCGTCGATCACGGGTCAGGGTTTCGACGGCTTCTATGACAGTCTTCGCGAGCTGGTCGAACGGATTCGACCCAGGACCACGGAGGGCGTTTTTCGGCTGCCGGTCGAAAAGGTTTTTTCGGTCAAGGGGTACGGTTCGGTGGTGACGGGGATACCGGTTTCGGGTTCGGCGAGGGTCGGTGATGAACTTGTGCTACTGCCGCAGGGGGAGAAGGGACGCGTCAAGGCGATTCAGGTGTACAACACTGCGGCCGAGCAGGTAGTCTCGGGCCAATGTGCGGCGCTGAGCGTGCCGCAGTGGGATTACCGCAGCATCACTCGCGGCAACGTGGTGAGCGTGGGGCGGTATTTCTCTCCGCGGCAGTGGTACCTTTGCAGGCTGCGTATGTTAGGGCAGGAGAAGCTCTTCCTCAAGACGGGCACACAGGTCAAGTTTCACACCGGCACAAGCGAGGTCGTCGCCAAGGTGTACCTGATGGAGGGCAATACGATCACGGCCGGGCAGGAACAGGTCGTGCAGGTTCATACCGAGCGGCCGGTGGTTGCAGGACCGCGCGACCGGTTTATCATCCGAACGCCGAGCCCGGCTAATACCATCGGCGGCGGGGTGATCGTTGAGGCGATGGAGCAGCGAATACGCCGGAGCCGACCGGAACTGCTCGAAGAGGCAAAGGCGCGGGCCGAGGCAGTCGCTGGCGAAACGGAGTTTCTCGAATACTGCGTCAGGACGGCCGAGGGCGGTGCGGCTGCGGCTCAACAGCTTTCGCTGCGCGCAAAGATCCTGCCGTCGCGATTGGAGGGGCTGCTGGCCCAGTTGCAGGAGGCCGGTCGGGTCATGCGGCTTCCGGGCAATCTGTTCATCCATGTCTCGGTTGCCCGGAATCTGGAAAAGACGTTAAGCGAACTCGTCCGGCAGTTCCACAACGCCCAGCCCGAAAGTCCGGGCATGACCGTCGAAACGCTGCTGCAAGCTGCCGGTATGAATAAGAACGTCTTCGACGGTGTGCTTGAGCGGATGCTGTCGGTGGGCCAACTGACCCAGCGCAAAGGGTGTCTGGCGTTGCCCGAACACCGCGAGGACTTCGACCCCGCCCAGAGGCGGCTGCTGACGGCGGTCGAGGATCAGTTTGCAAAGAGGCTGTTCAATCCGCCGTCAATCGAGGAAGTCACGGCTGCGGGCCATTCACCGGCCGCTGCGGTGCAGAAGACGATCCGCATCCTGACGGAGCAGCAGACGCTCGTGCAGGTTGACAGGGACCTGTACTTTCATCGCGAGGCGATTCGGGAGGCGTCGAGGCGGCTGGCCGAGCACATCGGCAAAGAAGGCCGCCTCGAAAGCGTGGCGTTCAAATACCTGCTGGACACGACTCGCAAATGGGCGATTCCGCTTCTGGATTATATGGACAAGATAGGCGTAACGACACGGAGCGGCAATACGCGATATCTTAAGAAGCCGCTTGAATGAAGGCGATACTGCGATTGTTGGGCGGGCGTCTGCTCGAACGCCTGCGAATTGAAATGGGTTCAGGAAAGGAACTCTGTAATGCGTTACGGCAGGATGGCGGCTATGTTTCTGGCGACGGGCCTCGGAGTGGTGCTGTTTCTTTTTGTCTTGCAGCCGGGGTGAGGCAATCTGCTTGCAACTGTTGGACAGTTGTATGTCATTTTCGGCGCCCCGCTGGGCATGATCATCACGGGCGTGTTGGGGCTGTTCCTGGATAAACAAAAGTTGCTGGCGCTGATCATGACGCTGGTGGGCGGCGCGTGGGGGGTGTTCATCGGCGCTCAGATCGCACAGGATATTCTCAGGTCCTGTTGAGTGCGCGTCATCCGGTGTAGTCAGGATTCGGACCGGGCATGGCGGCGTTTACGGCTTTGCGCCAGTTGTGCAGCATGTCCCGCAGTTCGTCGACCTTCTGCGGCATGGATGAGGCGAGGTTGTGATCTTCCCGGATGTCTCGGCTGAGGTTGTACAGTTCGACGTGCATGTCTTCGAAGAACTCCAGGAGTTTGAAGTCGCCTGCGCGAATTGCTCCGCCGGGTCGATGGCCGGAGCCATGGTAGTGCGGGTAATGCCAGTACAGGGCGTGGCGATTCAATGAGCCCGTCTGTTTCAACAGCGGCGCCAGGCTGAGCCCGTCGACGTGCTGTTGCGGGCGGGCGGGCAGACCTGCGATTTCCAGCAGCGTCGGGTAGAAATCGCAACTGATCACCGGCTCTGAGCAGGTGCTGGCAGGCTTTGTTATGCCGGGCCACTTGACGATCAGGGGCACGCGTATGCCGCCTTCGTAGGTCCAGCCCTTGCCGGCGCGGAGGGGGCGATTGGAGCCCCACGGCTCGGTGCGGGCGTTCAGGAGGACAGACTGGCCGCCGTTGTCGGATGTGAAAACAACCACCGTGTTATGTTCGAGTCCGAGGCTCTTGATGCTGTCGAGCACCCTGCCGACGTTCTGATCCATGTGCTCAATCATGGCCGCAAAGGCGGGATGGTCCTGGTGCCGGCGATTACGCGCGTCCGGGCCCTCGGGTGCGAATCCCGGTCCGGCTGTTTGGATGCGGGCGGCCTTTGCCTTGTACTTTTCAATGGTATCCTTCTTTGCCTGGACAGGGCTGTGGACGGTGTAGTGGCTCAGGTAGAGGAAAAACGGACGGTCACGATTTCCTTTGAGAAAGCTGACAGCCTCGCCGGCGAGCCGGTCCGGCAGGTATTCGCCCTCGGGTCCGTCGGTAAGGTTTTCGAGATTGTATGGGCTGAAGTATCCCTGGGCTGGTGCGCCGCGATGATTGCCCGCAATATTTGTGTCGAAGCCCTGCTTCGTTGGATAATAGTCGGCACCGCCGAGGTGCCACTTGCCTATGAAGCCGGTTCTGTAGCCGGCGTCTTTGAATGCCTCGGCAAGTGTGACTTCCGCAAGGGGCAACTGCTGCCTGAAGGCCAGGCTGTCGAGTCTGCCCTTCTGCCCGCCGCCGGGAATCCAGTCGGTGATGTGCAGTCGGGCGGGGTACTTGCCCGTCATGATGGCGGCGCGCGTCGGCGAGCAGACCGGGCAGGCAGCATATGCGTCGGTGAAGCGCATGCCTTCGCTTGCCAGGCGGTCGATGTTGGGCGTTTCATAAAACGTGCTGCCGTTGCAGCCGCAATCGCGCCAGCCCATGTCGTCGATGAGAATGAATACGAAGTTGAGCGGCGCAGCAGGCTTTGCCCTTGCAGGTTGCGGCCATGCGACAGTTGCAAGTGCAGCTGTTGATATCTTAAGAAAGTCGCGTCTTAACATTTGTTCGCTTGACTCCGACTAACTTCAGCAGATGACCCAGGTGATACGAAGTAAAGTAGAAGGAGGCCCGGAAGCCCCCGGTGTGCTCCCATTTTCAGTACCAATCATCGAGCATGTTTTTTGCGAGTTCACAACGCGCGATGCACGAGACCGAGGGATCGTGAATTCGGTCTGCCAACTTCTCGGCAACGGCAGGATCTCCCGCTTTAGCTATGTGACTTGTACAATAACGGAGCACCTGGTCAACTTCGTTTCTATCTGACAGCGATGCGATGATCGCCTCCATGACGTCCAGCGACAGTGACTTGCGATACCCGCTTGCTGCTGCCTGGTTCAGTATGCCCTGCCGCTCTCGGCCATGAATGCGGAACGTCTCTGTCGGATGGGCTAACAGATAGGCCTCGCCTAAATCATACGGAACCCCTTGGCGCTCATCATATCCGGATTCCTTTAGGATCTGCCATCCTTTTGCCCAATCGTAAGGAGCTGTGTAGGCAGCCACATAGTAGAGAGCTATAGAGCGTTGCTTTCCAGCGAGTTTGCGTGCCTCTTCGAGTGAAAGTTCCGGATCGGTGCGTGTCAGGGCTCGGAAGAAATGGAGGGCATACAGGCTGTGAGTCTGGGAATCGGTCTTGCTTGCCTCGTATCTTGTTCTCAAATCGGTCAGACACGGCTTTTCTTCCGGAGGCAGTGTTTTGCCAAGAAGCCTGTGCGTGCGCCCCGTGGGTGGGATCTTTTCAGGACTGTCCTGCGCCGGCAGCCCCCGGCTTCGTCGGTCCAACTCCGCCGCCGCCATCTTGCGGGCCCGGTCTTTTCGATATTCATTATCCTGGTGGCGCAGCGCACGCTCAATATCTTCCGGCCGCTTGTGCGCCCATACAAAACTCACCTTGTCCACCAGTTCGCGTCTTAGGTCAGTATCAGTCTCCCGCTCCGCCTCCTGCAGCGCCTTTTCCGGATCCCGCCACGCCCAGAGTTCAATTATGCCCGGCAACGCCGCCTTCCTGTCATGTTCCTCGTAATACGATTCCCTGGGCAGGTGGTGCGCCATATGGTACGCATCTTCGGGAGCATAGGTGCGATATATCTGCAGGGCCCTGACGCCCTGCTCGCCATTTCTTACAGCGTGAGTAATCAGGACTTCACGAAAAGACCCCAAAGCATCGTGCGCCGCTGATGCACAATAGCCGCTGAGTTTATCCGCCGGCTTTGTCTCGGACCAGACCTCGAACAGCAGCCGCGGTTCGAGCACGCATAGCCTCCTCAGAAGCGCATTGTCGTACATCATGCCTGCTTCCGACAGGAATATGCCAGCCTCTTTGCCACCACTCAGCAGTTTGCGCAGACGCTCAGCGGAAGGTGCGGGCCTTGAACGATAAGTTACGACGGACTTCCACAATTCTCTTTCCAATTCCATAAGGATTTCGTATTGATCTGCACGGTCATCCCTGTGAGGCTTCGGGTAGATTTCGGCCGGTGATACAAGCCGACTTGCCTCTATGGCCTCTGTGAGCAACTCATCGCGGAGCTCCACATCGAACGGGGCAGCGAGTCTTGCAAGGATCGCCTGAGGAATTCCATACCGCGGCTTCCACTGGCCACTGCCCAGCAAGTCTCTGACCTGCCTGACCATCGGCATCGCGATGGCGCCATGGATTCCCGTCGATGTCTGTGCAACACGTAGAAGGAGAAGAATATCGTCGGTGTCCTGCGCAGACCGCAAGGCCTTTTCGAGTTGATGCAAGGAACGCACCCGAAGGGCTGTACGCTGCTCATCTTTCAGATGAATCTGCTCAAATTGCGCACCGGCTGGAATTGTGTGAATGACGAGCAAGGTAATTGCTAAAACCACTCTCCAGCACGTTTTTCGCCGAGCGAGTGGCGCGCCGCGTTTGCTAACCATTCGCAACTGCCCATCAGCCCGATTCAGGGCATAGTAAGTATAACCGCACACCGTTAACTTGCTACTGCGTTTCATATATCTCGGTTTTGCCAAAGCAACAGCAAGACTGTCCTAAGTCAGCATCAACAGGCACTTCACACTACACTTTCACTTTCTTGCACGTGGGGAAATCCGGCGGTTTGTCCTTTGGTTGAAAGGGTGGTTTTCTGGGGGCGGCCGGAAACAAGTGGGAAGACTTCCGATTCGGTTCGCACGGTTTCGAACATCTGCGCCATGCGTTTGACGATGTCGGGGTGCTTATCTGCAAGGTTGTTCTTTTCGCCGATGTCCTCGGCCAGGTTGTACAACTCGATCTTGCCAAGTTTGATGCGCACGGCCTTCCAGTCGCCCGTTCGTATTGCCTGCTGGCCGTTGAGTTCCCAGTAGAGGTATTCATGCTGCTTCTGTCGGGCATCCTGGCCAAGGAGCGTCGGCAGCATGGAGACGCCGTCAATGTCGCCTGGTGTGGGCAATCCGGCAAGGTCGGTGCAGGTGGGCATGAAATCCCAGAAGGCGCCGATGTGGTGGGAGGTGGTTGCAGGTTTGATCTTGCCCGGCCAGCGGGCGATGAAAGGTACGCGAATGCCGCCTTCGTAGACGGAGCCCTTGAGGCCGCGGAGTGGGCCTGCACTATTGAAGAAACCTGCGTCCGCACCGCCGGCGTAGGTGGGTCCATTGTCGCTGGTGAAGATGACCAGAGTGTTGTCTTCGAGGCCGAGTTCCTTAAGCAGTGCGACGATTTGGCCCACGGACTTGTCCATGCGCGTAACCATGGCGGCGTAGGCGGCCCGCGGGGTTTCGTGGGCGACATAACCCCTGCTGCCGTCGTAGCGCGGATCGTCCCAGAGGCCCTTGTATTCAGCTAACGAATCTTCGGGCACCTCAAGTGCGACGTGCGGGATGGTGAACGGTACATAGCAGAAGAAGGGGCGGTCTTTGTACCTTCGGATGAATTTGAGGGCTTCGGCGGCGATGCGGTCGTGCGAATAGACCTTCTGTCGGCCGAATTCGTTTTCGGTGATTCTTTCGATCTTGCCGTCCCGCCAGAGGTGGTTCGGGTAAAAAGTATGTGCCTGTCGCTGGCAAATGTAGCCGTAGAAGTGGTCAAAGCCCTGTTTCTGAGGGTCTCCGGCGGAGTCGACGATGCCAAGGCCCCATTTGCCGAATGCGCCGGTGGCATAGCCGGCGTTCTGGAGAATACGTGCGACTGTCTGGGTGCCTTCTTCCAGCGGCCATTGGCCTGTAACCGTGGCGCCGAGGACCCATCCTGCGTCACCTCCAACCTGTATGTTGTTGCGAATCTGGGCGCGGCCGCTGTGCAGGCCCGTCATGAGGACGCAACGGGATGGGGCACAGACGGGGTTTCCGCTGTAGTGCTGAGTGAATTTCATTCCTTCGGCGGCGAGGCGGTCAATATTGGAGGTCTTGATTTTTTTCTGGCCGTAGCAGCCCAAGTCCGCGTAGCCGAGATCGTCGGCGATGATGTAGACGATGTTGGGCTTTCCGGCGGAAGTTGCGCCGGCGAAGCGGTTTGGAATTGAAAGGGCTGCCAATCCGGCTGTTACGGTTTGGAGGAACTGACGTCTGTTCATGCCTCTCTCCTGAAAAATGTTGTCCGGGTTCGGTTGAAACGAGTATAGTTGGTTAAATGCGTGTTTTCAAGTAATGCTTTGAGGGAGTCGGGGCCAATGAGATTATCGATGCAAGTGATTGTGGCGGCCTTACTTGCGGCGGCAGTGGCTGTGACGGGGTGCAGGAAAGGCGACACGCCGGTCGAAGAGCAGGGTGAGTCGGTGGGTGTTATTGGGGGGGCGGCATGGCCGATTTTTCGCGGAAATCAGGGGCTGACGGGGGTTGCTGAAGGGCAATTGCCGGATTCGCTGAGGCTCAAGTGGCGTTTCAAGACCGGCGATTCGGTGCGCTCGTCGCCGGTTGTCAGCGATGGGGTCGTGTATTTCGGGTCGGATGACGGGCGGGTTTACGCGGTAAGCGTGGAGACAGGCAAGATAATATGGGATTTTGAGACGAAAGACGGGGTTGAGGCGTCGCCTCTGGTGCTGGACGGTGTGGTTTATGTGGGTTCGCGGGATACGTTTTTCTATGCGCTTGACGCCAGGACCGGCGAGCTTAAGTGGAAGTATGAGACGGACGGGGAAATAACGGGATCGGCAAACTGGACGCAGGCTACTGATGGCGAAGGTGTGTGGATTGTTGTGGGCGGGCATGATTATCGGCTTTATTGCTTTGATAGTGGGGATGGGAGGCTGGTTTGGCGGTATAAGGCGGACAATTTCATCAACGGCGGGGCGGCGGTTTTTGAAGGTCGTGTGTATTTTGGGGGCTGCGATGCGGTGATTCATGAGGTGTCGGGGGCGGACGGGAGTGGGCTGGGGCAGATCGAGACAGGGTCGTATATTGCGGCTTCGGCGGCGGTTGCGGGGGGTCGGGTCTATGTGGGCAATTACGATAACGTGTTTATTTGCGGGGATTTAGGGGAGCGGAAGATCGCGTGGGAGTTTTCGGATAGCGAGGGGGCTTTTTTTTCGTCTCCGGCGGTTGGCGAGGGTGTGGTGCTTGTGGGGTGCCGCGACGGGCGTTTGTATTGCCTGGATCGGGCGGATGGAGGGGTGGTGTGGACGTTTGGGGCGAAGGGGGATATTGACAGTTCGCCCGTTATTTGCGGTGAAAAGGCGGTTTTTGGGAGCTCAGACGGGCGTTTATACGTGGTGCGGATGGAGGATGGGGGGCTGGCCTGGTCGTATGATACGGGACAGGCGATTGTTTCTTCTCCGGGCGTAGCGGGGGGATTGGTGGTTGTGGGTTGCGATGACGGGTTTCTTTATGCCTTCGGGAACAGGTGAGGATGGGTTTTTTGAGCTTAGAATGAGGGTGAAAGGGGTTGGGGGGCGGTTGAGAGGGTGTTTTTTCGGGGTTTTGCCCTGCAAAATGGGCTCGTGAGGGGGGTTTTAGTGCGCGTTTTTGCGTATTTTTGCGCGAAAGGGGGGAGATTTTTTGCGCAGAAGTACGCGTTTTTTCATATTTTTGCTTAAAAGTTTGCGGGAGGGGGTGTTTTTCGCGCGTTTTTGCGCGAGATTTGCGCGAGTCTGTAGAATTGGCAGTGCTAAACAGGAGTCATAAGGTGAACTACGACCACGAAGCACACGAAGGGCACGAAAATGGCTTACGGGGATTCACGGGATCCCGATACATGGGGGCGA
>Ga0334882_1000561_pt1 | contig 56496 bp, 64 predicted proteins | sample GraSluR1_MG_5_FD_207226 | JGI IMG/M metagenome (GOLD analysis project Ga0334882, IMG submission 207226) | Sludge microbial communities from methane-producing bioreactor in Wageningen University, Netherlands - Granular Sludge_15_04-R1 | ecosystem: Engineered > Bioreactor > Anaerobic >... | reverse complement strand
TTAAAGCAGGCACCCCTTACTTTGAATGAGCCTGTGATCTGCAGATTCTCCGCTTTTAAATATAATTCGCATTCCTTTGCAAGATTCGATGATAACAGCATATCCGTTCTCCGAACCTCGCCTTTCAGCATCGCTGATGCCTCGTATATCTTTTCTACTGTTAGCATTTTTCACCTTTAATAATGAAATTTTATTTTTGACAATATTATGTTCCCCGTCTTATATATTTCTATGAAAATATTCTGATATATTTTTGGTTCTCTGTATATTTATGTATTGATTGTATACTTGTCATGTAATTTATGCAATAAAAAAAGCAATTCTTTGAATAAAAATAAAGGTTGATGATAATATATTAAAAATTAAATTTAGGACTATTATTATAGTCATACCTTATGATAAAATAATAGAAATTATGTTAAAAATAAAACAATTAAATTACTAAGGGGAATTTTATAATGAGCAATTCTTTATCTACCTTGCTTTCGATGATTCTTTACATGTGTGTGATGATCGTCATCGGTATATATTTTGCAAAATTTGCAAATAAAGATTCCGAAAACTTTTTTATAGGCGGCAGAAAACTCGGTCCGTGGGTAGCCGCAATGAGCGCGGAAGCCTCCGATATGAGCGGATGGCTTCTCATGGGGCTGCCGGGCGTGGCCTATTGGTGCGGCCTTTCAGATGCCGCATGGACAGCGATCGGACTCGCTATCGGTACATATCTAAACTGGTTGCTGGTATCCAAACGACTTCGAAGATATTCAATTGTAGCAGGAAACGCGATTACAATACCTGAATTTTTCAGTAACAGATATAAAGAAAGCAAAAAAGTCATTATGACAATTGCATCCGTATTTATATTAATATTTTTCGCGGTTTATACAGGAAGCTGTTTTGTTGCATGCGGAAAATTGTTCAATCAACTTTTTGGTTTTGATTATCAGCTTATGATGCTCATCGGAGCAGTTTTTGTATTAATATATACTTTTCTCGGTGGATTTTTAGCTGAAAGTACTACAGATTTTGTACAGGGCGTGGTTATGATTTTTGCTTTGATCGCTGTGCTTTTTGCGGGTACTGCCGCTGCAGGCGGAATTGATGCAGTCATAACAAATGCACAAAATATTCCCGGTTTTTTTGAATTTTTCGGTATTGCACAACCGGTTGTGGATGCATCCGGCATACAACAGATTGCCGCTTCGGGCGCCGCGCTTTTTGGCAGCGCCGCACCATATGGATTTATTACAATAATCTCTACAATGGCATGGGGACTCGGCTACTTCGGCATGCCTCAGGTTTTGCTTAGATTTATGGGCATTCGTTCTACGGGCGAGCTCACAAAATCACGTCGTATAGCCGTTGTTTGGGTTGTGATATCTCTTGCAGCTGCCGTATTAATTGGAATTATAGGAAGAGCTTTATATCCCACAACTTTACTGACATCATCAGCATCAGAAAATATATTTATTGTCATTTCACAAACACTCATGCATCCCATTATTGCAGGAATCATGATGGCAGGGATACTCGCTGCAACAATGAGTTCATCCGACTCTTATTTACTGATTGCCGCTTCAGCCTTCTCACGAAATATCTATCAAGGGCTTATTAAAAAAGATGCAACGGATAAACAAATCATGCTAATCAGTAGGATCACTCTTTTAATCGTTGCACTTATAGGTATTATAATCGCACTTGATGAAAACAGCATTATCTTTAAGGTCGTTAGCTTCGCATGGGCGGGCTTTGGCGCAACATTCGGTCCGATTATGCTTTTCTCGTTGTTTTGGAAAAGGACAACACGTGGAGGTGCTATTGCAGGCATGCTTGGAGGAGCCGGCATGGTCTTTATTTGGAAATTGATTGTTCGGCCGTTTGGCGGTATGTTGAATATATATGAGCTTCTCCCAGCATTTATTTTCTCTTGTATCCTAATTATCATTGTATCGCTGCTTACAGAAAAACCATCCAAAGAAATTGAGGATGAATTTGAAGCAGTGAAAGCAATGAGGGATTAGATCTTGATTGAATGCATACATATTGACAGTATATAGCCTTCTTTTTAAGCGTAGTATATAATATATACTACGCTTAAATTTATACTAATATATTGAATTTTAACTTTATATAATGTTTTTACCAAATCCCTCTTCTTTCTTTTTAATTAATATTGACAATCTATAAAGTAATTACGTAAAATAGTAAAAGTACTTCTATCATATCTTTAATTTTTTTCAACTAAAATAAGACAACGGAGTGACGTTTTGGATTTTATAATTAAATTTGCGCCTTTTTTTTATGATGTTATATTGCCGCTTTCTGTAGGATATCTACTTGTAAAATTTACCAGATTACATAAAAACAGTTTAGATTTTTTGTTTAGTATTAATTTATGGGTTGTCTATCCTCTGGCATGTTTATTCTCTGTTTGGATATTAAAAATTGAAATGAGCTTTATATGGCTTCCTATAACAGGGCTGCTAATGCAAATTATTCCTATGCTCATCTCAAAAAAGACCGTAAAACAATATGATTTCAATTATGCGCAGCAAGGCAGCTACACACTGACAATGTCTCTTTTTAATGCCGGCACCCTTGGTGCTTTGACGGCGTTTTTTCTTCTTGGGGAAGCGGGCTATGGATATACAGGAGTGATTTTAGTGCTTGGTAATATTTTTATTTACGGATATTGCTTTCCATTCGCCGCAAAATATCAAAGATTACATGAGGGCAAAAGCCAGAAGATTTCAATCTTCAAGAAATTAGTCTCTCTAAATCAGCTGTCTTTATATTTTACTATCTTAGGGATGATCCTTGCCGCACTTAAAATTCCCCGTCCCGAAGCTGTAGATGGCTTTATAAAACCGATTGTGCATATGGTTGCCTGGACTGCTGCTGTGCCCATTGGCGCCATGTTTGATTTCAAAAAAATTAAACAATATAAACTTGTAGCACGTGATGTATCTATTATTAAATTTATAGTCGTGCCCGTTATCGTTACAGGTCTATCTTTTTTGTTTATTAAAGATGAAATTATGCTAAAAACCATTTTCATTATATCGGCCTCTTCAGGCTCTAATATGGCTATCATGATGTCGAAAATTTACAGACTCGATCCTGATATGTGTTTAAGTTCATTTATTTATTCAACAATTATTTATTTATTGATAATCGTACCTGTATTTTTGATTCTATTTAGGTTTATTTGGATATAAGTCTATACGCTGAACAATCAGTAATAAATAACTCATTGTTATATTCATTAGATCGCAATTCTTATAAAGGTTTTCCACATTGGTTACAGTAAACCGCATTTTTTGCATTGTCTTGATGCGAGCAAAACGGGCAAATCTTTGAATAATTTACTACTTCTTCGGTTATTTCGGATTCTTTTTCAGGAGATGATTTTTTGGACAATTGAGCAAGCTCGAAAGTTACAATTCCAGTCGGCACAGCTAAAATGCCATAAGAAGAAATCATTAACACGCTTGCAACAATTTTACCTAAAGTGGTTTGCGGAGAAATGTCTCCGTATCCCACTGTTGTAACCGTCACAATCGCCCAATACATAGATTGCGGAATGCTTGTGTAGCCATTTTCCGGTCCCTCGATAATGTACATTAAAGAGCCTACAAGCATAGCGATAAAAAACATTGTAAATATAAATATGATGATTTTGGGAAAACTCACTTTTAATGCTTTCAGTAAAACAGTTGATTCTTTAATATAACGAGACATCTTAAATACACGGAATAAACGAAATAATCTTAAAATTCTTATAATCACTAAAAATTGACCGGCAGGAAAAAAAAGACTTATCATCGTTGGCAGAATTGCCAATAGATCAATAATTCCAAAAAAGCTTTTTAGATAATGAAGCCGATTATCAACACAAATTATACGCAAAACATATTCAGCCGTAAAAATGATCATAAAAATCCATTCAAGCGCAGATAATATGAAGCCATATTCCATATTAATGCGTTCCACACTATCGAGCAAGACGATGATACAGCTAAGCAATATGCTAATAATTAAGGCAACATCGAATGCTTTTCCCTTGGGAGTATCTGATTCAAAAATGATTATATATAAATCATGCTTCCACTTCTTTGAATTGCTTGTCATTGTTTCCTCCTATCATATATAAAATTATGGTAACATCAAATTTTTATAATGTAAACAATCTAAATTTTTTTCAAATACTGTATCATTTTTTAAATTCTTTTACATAAACAATTTTTTTAAAGACAATTTTTAAAAATTTGATGTTAAGCAAGCAAAAAAATACCAGCAAGAGACAAAATACATATAAATTTGTATTTGCTCACTGGTATTTAATAAATCTGCAATAAAATTGCTTTAAAACTATTCGTCTGCTTCTGTATGGATAACCAATACAGGGCATGGAGATTCAGAAATAACTCTTTGTGTAACTGAACCTATAAAAAATCTTTTAATCTTCGAAAACCCTCTGTTGCCCATTATGATTAGATCCGCTTTATCATTTTCTGCCGCGTGCAAAATGTTCACATACGGCGTTCCTACTGCGATTTCCTTTTCAACAGTTACGCCGCCCGCATCAAGCCCGGAGATGAGCGAATCAAGTAATTTGGCAGCATTTTCCTTATACATTTTTAGTAACTCATCGCTATATTCATTTACATAGCCTTGTGTCATAATAATGTTTCCTACATTATTAGAAAAATCATTATCGACAACTGTAATAAATTTAACTGATCCGCCTTCTTTTTTTGCAATTTCCATCGCTTTTTGCGTAGCGTTTACTGATGCTTTAGAGCCATCGACAGGCACTAATATTTTCATAAACATATCCTCCTTCAAAGATTTTTTGCAAGAAACAATCCATGCATTTTTATTATATCTTATTTTGTAATCGCTGTCAAATATTGTCTTGATTTGTTTAATTTTGTTTTATATTATAATATAGATGTAAACCGGTATTTAAAAATGTGAACGACAAACAAATAAACCAGTGAAATTATTAAATAAATTTCTACTGGTTATTAAAATCATACATATAAAATTATTAATTGATATTAATCGTCGTCTGCTTCAGCATGGACTACCACAACAGGGCTACGTGCTTCCGCGATTACTCTTTGAGCAACGGAACCCAAAAAAAATTGTTTAATCTTTGAAAAACCTCTGTTCCCCATTACAATATAATCAACTTTTTCATTCTCTGCTATCTCTAAAATCTTAATATAAGGTTCTCCTTCTACAATTTCTTTTTCAAATTGTATTCCCTCATATTTTTTTGCAACTGAATCAAGGAGTTCAGCCGCATTCTTTTTATATATCTCTAAAAAATCATCGTCATATTCTTTAGAATTTCCATGGGTGAACATTAGATTCCCAAGATCACTTGACAAATTGATATTGGCAACCATAAGCAACTTGATAATACTATCCTCTTTTTTTGCTATTTTCACTGCTTCTTCAACTGCATTAAAAGATGCCTTGGACCCATCAATTGGTACTAATATTTTCATATATCTTCCTCCTAAGCATATTTTTTTAAAAAATAACCCAATTAACTTAATTATATTGAAGCCTATAATAAGTGTCAAGCTTTGCATAATGGGTTTAATCTTAATAAATATACAGCAAATTTATTTAATAAAAAAGACCTTAAGGTCTTTAAAACTTGGAAAAGCATTAAGCTATTTCATTTTTTTTCTTATATCCGCTAGACGATTAAGCGCATCATAAAGCGTTTCATCTTTTTTTGCAAAATGAAAACGTATAAGATGATTGACGTCTTCTTTAAAAAAGCTTGATCCGGGTACTGCACCAACTCCGACTTTCTCACATAGATCTAAGCAGAACGCAAGATCATCATCATAACCAAATTCTCTGATATCTACCATTACATAATAAGCTCCCTGAGGCTTTGAATATGTAAGTTTTAAGTCGTCAAGTCCGCTACAGAAAAGTTCACGTAAATGCGTATATTTATTCAACAATTCTTTATAGTATTCATCTCCGAATTTAAGCCCAGTAATAACTGCTTCCTGAAGCGGCGCGGCTGCTCCAACGGTAAGAAAATCATGCACTTTTCTTGCGATATCAACAATATGTGCGGGTGCGATGATGTAGCCGAGTCTCCAACCTGTAATTGAATATGTTTTCGATAAAGAGCTGCAAGAAATAGTGCGCTCAAACATACCGGGCAATGATGCAAAATAAGTATGTTTATTCGGTTCATACACAATATGTTCATATACTTCGTCAGTAATAACAAATGTATCATATTTTCGGGCAAAATCCGCTATGATTTTAAGTTCGTCATAAGTAAATACTTTACCTGTCGGATTTGAAGGATTACAAAGCACCAGCGCTTTCGGACGCTGTTTGAAAGCGGCTTCGAGTTCATCGATATCAAAACCAAACGACGGTGGTTTTAAGGCAACATAAATCGGTTCGGCATCTGTAAGAATTGCATCGGCCGAATAATTTTCATAAAACGGAGAAAAAATGATTACTTTATCTCCGGGATTACATACGCTCATAACTGCAGTCATCATCGCCTCGGTGCTTCCGCATGTTGTAACAATCTCACTTTCCGGATCGATTTCTCTGCCCATCAATCTTGACTGTTTAGCCGCGAGCGCTTCTCTGAAATTGGGTGCTCCCCATGTTATGGAATACTGATGAGGCCCGATATGTGCAATATCTACCAGTCGATCAAGAATTTCTTTTGGCGGATCAAAATCAGGAAATCCCTGGGAAAGATTGACTGCACCATATTGCATAGATATTCTTGTCATTCTCCGGATAATAGAATCTGTAAAAGTTTTCGTTTTGTTGCTTAATGCTGGCATTGTTATTTCACCCGTCCCTATATTAAAATTTATACTATTTTATAATTCTTTTCTTTGCTCTATGCAAAGTATATACAAATTCATTCATATTATGATAACATAACAAAAGTATACTGACAATAAAAATAATACATTCAGCAGCTATTAGATATCTATTATCAATAAAAATATATAAAATTAACGTATCTATGATTTTCTATCTCTTTGCAGTAAATGAAATATATTTAGAAATTCCTTCTCAATACTTCTACAGTCTCTCAATGAAAAATCAAATTTATCCGACTTTTGCAATGTGCAGTCCAAAATCTTTATATCCATTAATTCTTCAAATTCTTGATGAAGCAACATATCATCGACTTCTCCGATTATCTGACATTCGTTGTTATCTAGATCAAATAAACCAAAATGCTCATAAATAGTTTGTTGAAGTTTACTTTCGATCAAAAAATAATTCGGCAAATTTTTTTTCACCGGTCTTATTATATCCGATATATAACTTTCACTTGCATCATGCAACAAGCACGCAAGCTGAATTTTTTCACTATATCCGCGATTTTTCGCTTCTTTACAACAATTTATACTATGCTGCGCAACTGAGTAAAAATGTTTAAGATGTCCGTTTGCTCTTGAAATCAGCGACAATGCATGCGCGATATCAATGATACTTATATCTTCTTTAGCAGGTTGCAGAGGATAAAATTTTATTTTTGAATATGTAATCATATAGTCTGACATAAATTCGCTCCCGACAAAGTATTTTATCTTATAATAAAATATACTTAAAATATTAAGTGTATTAATCAAAAAAATCAAGGCAATAAAAAGATATTATTTTAGCAAATGACATTCAATGACCATGAACTTAAGCCAGTTTTTTATATTCATTTATATTTTATCTATGCACTATGCAGTAAATAAAATACGATTCATGTTTATTTCATGCATCTTTCGATTTACTGCTCGCTTTAATATCTCAAACTGTTTATTTAATCAATTCTATCGCATTATTTAAGGTATTTTCATCAACCGATCCAATGTAAGCTTTAACCATATTTCCTTCTGCATCTATTAAGATCGTAGTGGGTATAGAAGATATATTATAAGTATATGCCGCCTGCTGTTTACTGTCAAAATAGACATCAAAATCATAGCCCTGACTTTCTATATAGCTTTGCCCTGACTGCTGCGTTTCACGCTGGTCATCTACTAAGTCCACCATTACAAAGACTATACTGTCTTTTTGATTTAAATAAACCTCATTAAAATAGGGAAGCTCTCCTTTACAAGGCGGACACCAAGAAGCCCAGAAATTAAGCACGATAGGTTTACCAAAGAAATCGGATAATTTCACTTCATTCCCCTCCGCATCATAGACTGTAAAATCGGGTGCAGCAAACTTCTCACTTTCTTGTGTTAAATTTTCTTCTTCACTTTGCAGCGCCTGATCCGGGTTATATTTTTCAGATAAGATATTATACAGTATATATGCACCACCAAGTAATGCAATAAACACAATAGCCCATATTATTGTCTTCTTTTTGCTTTTCATAACTGCCTCCTAAAAACTAAGCAAAGATAAATATTTTCCCATAAAGCCCATCATCATTGATAGACCAACTAAGACAAGCAACCCACCAGATATGACCGATATGACCCGGGTATTTCTTTTAATGAAGTCAAATGCCGATTTTAATTTTTCGATTAAAATTGCACTGATTATAAACGGCACCCCAAGTCCAAGCGAAAAACTCAAAAGCATCAGTATTCCTTGCATGCTGCTTTTGCTTGAAGCAGCAAGCATTAATGCGGAACCTAAAAAAGCGCCTGCACAAGGAGTCCACCCTATTGAAAAAATAATGCCGAAGATAGCCGACGAAAAAAAACCTGCTTTAATGGTATTGATATTTAATTTTTTACTTTGATTAAGAAACTTTATCTTTATAATTCCAATAAATTGAAGACCAAAAAAAATGACAATCCCACCCGATACAATATTTACCGCTGTACTATATTCTTTTAAAATGCTTCCAACAGTTCCCGCAAAGGCACCAAGTAAAATAAATATGAACGTAAAGCCTAAGACAAACCCGATCGCATTTATAAACGCCGTCTTTTTTCGGTTGTTGCTGCCTTGCCCTGCAAAATAAGAAACATATACCGGAAGCAGCGGAAGTATACAAGGTGAGATAAAAGTAATTATGCCTTCCAAAAAAGAAATAACATAATTCATAACTTGCTTTCCTTATTTTTCTATTCCAACGATAAAGCTTTCATCGGGCAAAATTGTACGCATTTACCACATTTGATGCATTTATCCATATCAACATCCGGAGCATCAAATCCTTTTTGTGACAGCGCACCGACAGGGCATACCTTCATCGCCGGGCATATATGGTCTTGCGGACACTGCTCAAGATTTACTGCAAGGGTTTTATCGGCTATATTATTTGATTTTTTTAATTTATTATTTTCATATATATTCATTATTAACTCTCCATTTTTTTAAATATTCAGATACTTTCATGCATCACATTTTTTATTATCTATATTATATATATACGCATAAATTACTCTGTGATTAAATCACTTTATTCTAAAATAAATTATATGCTTTTTGATAAGAAATAAATCATAGGCCATTTGACTTTTGTTTTCAATGTTTACATAAACTATATTTCTTTCATATACGCGATAGTTTGATAGTTACTGTAATAAGAAAGAAACATCTGAATAATCAGATGTTTCTTTCTTATTATCTATTCAAATTTATATTTTTGTCTTATTAGCACGAATTCTTTAATCTGAGACTGTGAATTCGACCGTTTGATCTGGTTGAGAGTAGTCATTACAGCATTATCTACATTTGCAGTTGTTGCACTGCACCCCATTGTTATTATTGCGATTATTAAAATAATCAATAAAAGCAACAATTTTATTTTTTATCATCTTATTCTCCTTTATGATTTAATACAATGACTCTTCTTTTAATTTATTTTAACATTTTCCGTATGCTCTGTCAAAATTGTTTAATACGATTACATAACGGTATCAAATCTAATAAAAACAACCGCATTAATTGCGGTTATTTCATCCTTTATCTTCATCTATATGGATGCTGCATAATCTGTTTGTTTCAATAGATTTTATAACTTTTTTTATATTTTTTTTCAATTCTTTTTCCTTACCGTCTTCTTCTCTATAGGGGCATTCTATTTTAGTCAAATCTCCTTGTGTTGCACTCACTGTGCAGCATCTGTATCTATTCATCTTATCAAAAATTGATTTCATCTCTTTTTTCATTTTAAGTTCTCCTTCATTTAATTTACTGGCTACATTATGTTAGTTTTATGTTTATATTTTAATAATGATTTTTAACAAAATCAGTGATTTAATCACATAAAATTTGTTTGTGCAGATATAACTATTATATTTGATTAATTATTTTAGATTACTAATGCATAACGTTGATTTTCTACTTATGCCATGTTAAAATGTAGCAAACTGACAAACCGTAATTTATATTATAACAATTATATATATTGAAGGTTTTATTTTTAACTTTTGACATATATAATATTTTTTAAAATAACAATTTATTTTAAATAAGAGAGGAGCAGTATAATGGAATTAAAATTAGGCTTAAAAGTACATGAAAAAGATAATGTCGCAACAATTTTCGCTGAACGGATCGTGAAAGGAACGCAAATTGAAATCCATGATAAAAGCGGAAATAAACAGTTATTGATCGTGCTGGATGATATCCCTTACGGTCATAAAGTTGCAGTCACAGTTATCACTAAAGGCAATTTAATTAACAAATACGGCGAGGAGATCGGCATTGCCACACGAGATATAAAACCGGGCGAACATGTGCATATTCACAATCTTGACAGCATGCGCGGACGCGGCGACTTGGAGAGGAGCCGAACATGAAATTCAAAGGATACATACGAAAAAACGGAAAAATCGGCTCGCGCAATTTAGTTGCGGTCATCCCCAGTGTTGTATGTGCCAATGACGTGGCACAAGCAATCGTGCGCCAAGTGCAAGGCACTGTCGGATACTTCCATCATCAGGGTTGCTGCCAGCTTCCACCCGATTTGAAACGTGTTACCAATACACTCATTTCGCTTGGATCAAGCCCTAATGTAGGTGCTGCACTTATAGTTAGTTTAGGCTGCGAAGGTACTGATTATGTGCGCGTGGCTGAAGAAATTGCCTCAACGGGTAAACCGACAGCAATGATTGGCATCCAGAAATTGGGCGGGACCAGCAAAGCAATACAAGCCGGTATCGATGCTGCACAAGCTCTGATTTTAAAAATATCGTCCATGCAACGCGAGGAAACCGACATTTCAAATGTTGTCATGTCTATCAAATGCGGAGCATCGGACGCAACGAGCGGTATGGCTTCCAATTGTGTGATCGGTTATGTTTCCGATAAATTTGTAGATCTCGGCGCTACCGTTATCTTCGGCGAAACCACTGAATTTATAGGCGCGGAACACATCCTTGCCCGCAGGGCAATAACCGAGGATGTCGCTAAACAAATCTTTGAAATTGTAAGCCAAATGGAAGACAGAGCACGATCACTCGGATGCGATATGCGTAGCGGTCAGCCAACACCCGGCAACATTCTCGGCGGACTTTCAAGCATAGAAGAAAAATCGCTTGGCGCTATTGCGAAATCAGGAAGCAGACCTATCGAAGGTGTGTTGGATTATACTGAAAAAGTGACAAATCAAAAAGGATTATGGATCAAAGATACCCCCGGGCGCGAGCCTGAAATACTGACCGGCATGGCATGTACGGGAGCCCAATTTATGCTTTTTTCAACAGGCCGTGGAGCCCCGCAAGGATTCCCAAGTATGCCGGTTATTAAAATCTGTGGCAATCCCTTAACCTTTGAACGTATGCAACACGATATGGATATAAATGCCGGAACGATTATTACTGGGCAAAAATCGATTGAAGAAGTCGGTGAAGAGGTTTTTGCCATGACGATACGTGTTCTTAACGGAGAAATGACAAAAAATGAAGCATTGCAGTACTATAATTCCATCGATATTCACACACTCGGTCCTGTTATTTAACGATTATATAAAAAGTGCAGGGGCATCCCCTGCACTTCAATAACATAAACGCTTACTATTGGCCTTCTGATCTTTTCAGCCGTTTTTCTTTTTTTACCACACATTTTTCATAGCTTTCTATTTTGTAGTTTAAGCGCTCAATTGTTTCCTTCATTTCTTCCATTTTTTCTATCAATAATTTGCGCTGTTCTATTAAAAGCTCTTTTCTCATCTCTATCGTTTCATCCCCTTGATTGAAAAGCATGACATACTCAAGCAATACATCAATCGAAAGCCCAGAATTTCTCATGCATTTTATAAATTCAATCCAGTTACAGTCATCCTGCGTATAACTTCTTATTCCATTTTTGTTACGTTTGATTATTGGAATAAGCCCTACACGCTCATAATAGCGAAGTGTATCCTGCGTGATATCAAATTTTCGGCTCACTTCTGAAATGGTCATATATTTTCACCTCATGATTTTTATAGTTATTGTTCAAAGACTCTTGCCACATCTTTTAAATGCTTTGTGATCTCAATATGCTGAGGACAGTTCGCTTCACACTGCCTACATTCGATACATTCGGATGCTTTTCCATGTGTTTTAATATAATTATTGTAATATACATTCTGAATAGCAAAACCTTTATTCAAAGATTGCTTTACATTGTTATATAATGCAAAATACTTAGGAATATTTATGTTTTTAGGACATTTTTCTACACAATATTCACAACCTGTGCAGGGAACCGCAATTGACTCGTTAATAATTTTTACGGCTTTGTTTATAATATCATATTCTTCTTTAACCAAGGGTTTAAAATCTTTCATATACGTTGTATTGTCCAGCAATTGCCACAGATCCGACATGCCGCTGAGCACCATCATAACCGATTCATGACTTGCTGCAAAACGAATAGCCCAGGAAGGAACTGACATATTCGGATGATAGTCTTTAAATAGTTTTTCAGCTTCCTTTGGTACTTTAGCCAATGTGCCTCCTTTTACAGGCTCCATAACTACTACCTGTTTTTTATGCTTTCTGACTACCTCATAGCATTTTTGGGATTGGATACTTGGATTCTCCCAATCCAGATAATTGAGCTGTATTTGCACAAATTCGGTTTCAGGATGTTCAGTTAAAATTTTATCCAGCAGTTCTGCATTATCATGATAAGAAAACCCCATATGCTTTATTTTTCCTTCTTTTTTCTTTTGTGCAACAAATGCAAAACTATCGAGCCTCTGCGCTATTTCATAATGATGTGCACCTAAATTGTGAATAAGATAATAATCGAAATAATCCACACCGCATTTTTCTAACTGCTCAGCAAAAATTCTTTCCTGATCTTCTTTTGTTTTCAAAAATACCGTGGGTAGTTTTGTCGCTACAGTAAAGCTGTCTCGCTTGTGGCGTTTTATAAGTGCTTCCCTCAAAGCGATTTCACTTTTGTATGCATGGTACATATAAGCCGTATCAAAATAAGTGAACCCTTTGTCTAAAAAAGCATCTACCATTTGATTCAATATATCCATATCAATACTTTTCGGATTATTTTGATCTTTAAGTGGGAGACGCATAAATCCAAATCCTAATTTTTTAGTTTCCATTTTGATTTTTCCTCCTTTATCTATATACACCTTCTAAATAATGTTCTCTATTTTTTAATTTTTTTCTTTACATAATGATAATTGTACTTTTCATTAATAATAATTTATCACTTAGAGTTAACTCTAAGTCAAGTTTTTTTTTAATTTTTATTGAGTAAATAAAAAAAGACCATATGGTCTTAAAAAGCATTTTTTGTTCATTAATAAAAAATGGTGATCCATCCGCGACTCGAACGCGGGACACCCTGATTAAAAGTCAGGTGCTCTACCGACTGAGCTAATGGATCACACCTCATGCTGAATTTTTAACAGCTTTTATATATTATATTGTTTTCTGATAATTGTCAACATTTTTTTAGTAATAAATGGCGGGGGCAGTAGGATTCGAACCTACGAATGACGGAGTCAGAGTCCGTTACCTTACCGCTTGGTGATGCCCCTGCGTATTGAGGGCCGATTTTATCAGCTAATCATTTATTAAAATGGCAGGGGCAGCAGGACTCGAACCTACGCATTACGGAGTCAAAGTCCGTTGCCTTACCGACTTGGCCATGCCCCTGCATATCAATGGGGTGAGTAGTGGGATTCGAACCCACGGCCTCCAGAGCCACAATCTGGCGCTCTAACCAACTGAGCTATACCCACCATAACCACACGCGAATAAAATGGCGCGCCTGCAGGGATTCGAACCCCGGACACACGGCTTAGAAGGCCGTTGCTCTATCCTGCTGAGCTACAGGCGCAACTGGAGCGGGTGAAGGGGATCGAACCCTCGCGACTGGCTTGGAAGGCCAGGGCTCTGCCACTGAGCTACACCCGCATTTTTTAGTGCGATAGCTATTTTATACTAAAGTTATCGTTATGTCAATATCTTAATAGTATTTTATTCATGTTAAAAAGTATTGATTATTTACTCATTTATATACATTTGTTCAAAATGGATTTCGTTTCTTTTTATTGTTAAAATAGCATAACCCTTTTTTCTGCCTCCTCTCGGATATCGAATAGATCCGGGATTAAACAGCGTGATTCCTTCAAGTTCTTCATGATACGGGATATGTGTATGCCCAAACAAAACGATGCTGCATGCAAGTTCTTTTGCTCTTTGTAAAAGCAAATGTTTTACTGAATAGACCATATAATTATGTCCATGTGTCAGCAAGAGGCGGTAGCCCTCTATTTCTTCCACTCTTTCAAAAGGTTTCAGCATACCTAAATCATTGTTTCCTTTCACCATAACAGCAGGAATATGAAATTTGGAAGCAATGTCTTTCATTTCCCTGATTCCATCACCTAAAAACATTATTTTGTCTATATTTTTTAGCTGTTGAAATAAGTAATTCAATGTTGCATAATCACCATGGCTGTCACTCAATACACAAATTTTCATTTATTATACCTGCTTTAAAGAATCTAAAAATTGTGCCAGCTTAAACAGCGCTTTTGCCCGATGACTAAGTGAAGCTTTATCTTCAAGACTCATTTGTGCATAAGTTTTATGAAGTTTATCTACGATAAATACAGGATCATATCCAAAGCCCTGATCCCCGCTGATTTTTGTAGCAATACTTCCTTTTGTCGCTCCCATAAATATTCCTTCATATCCATCGGCCATATTCAAAGCAACCGCACATTTAAAAACAGCTTGTCTGTTTTTTTGACCTTCTAAAGCTTCTAAAAGCTTTTTATTATTATCTTCAAATGTTGCTCTCAGTCCTGCATATCTTGCCGAGTAAACACCGGGTGCGCCATTGAGTGCATCTACAAATAGTCCTGTGTCATCGGCAATAATTATTTTATCTGTATGTGCTCTAATTGCTCTTGCCTTTATGAGGGCATTTTCTTCGATTGTGCTTCCTGTTTCTTCTATTTTTGCATTAAACCCTATTTGTTCTAATGATAAAATATTATGTTGACAAAGTATATTTTTTACTTCGATCAATTTATGTTTATTGTTGCTCGCAAATACTATATCCATTTTAAACCCTATTTTAATTGATAATGATCATTCTTTAACACTTCAAATATTTGCTCTATGCCAAATTTTGCCGCATCAAGCATACAAATCAATTCTTCATAGCTGATCGGCCGGCGCTCGCCGGTTGTCTGCAATTCTGTAAATTCTCCTTCTTGTGTCATAACCACATTCATATCTGCCTGAGCAATACTGTCTTCGTCATAAGATAGATCTACTAATATCTCATCTCTTACAATTCCTAAGCTTATAGCTGCCACTGCACACTTTATAGGATTTTCTTTGATAATGTCATTATTTAATAAATAATCAACACAATCTTTTAACGCTATATAAGAGCCTGTAACAGCGCATGTTCTCGTGCCGCCATCGGCTTGGAGCACATCACAGTCTATCCAGATTGTCCTCTCGCCTAATTTTTTCATATCGACAATACTTCGTAGTGATCTGCCGATAAGACGCTGTATTTCGGCACTCCTGCCGTCTAGGCGCCCCTTATTAATATCTCGTTGTTTGCGTACCATTACTGACGATGGTAGCATAGCATACTCGGCACTCACCCAGCCAAGGCCTGTCCCTCTCATAAAAGGAGGTACTTTATCTTCCACAAATGCGGTACACAGTATTTTTGTATCTCCAAACGAAATTAGCACAGAACCCTGTGCATACTTTGTATAATTTCTCGTTATCTCAATTTTCCTTATTTCGTAATTATCTCTGTTATCCTGTCTTGACATTTTTGTCCCCTTCCATTTTTGCTAATTTAATTCGTTCGGTGCAATAGGCAACACCACACTTTGACTTTCACCGTTGATAGTGATATTTACACTATCTATATCAAAGTTTTCCTGTAATGAAAGTAATATACATTTTCTTATACAATTGATTGTAATGCTGTCACCTCCTACATTTTCTAATTCTATATTTATTTTTTTATTATCTGTTTCTGCCGTAAGTATATTTTCTTCTTTTAAAGAAAAATTTGTTTGTACATTACCAGCATTGTCTATAAGTACTTTCAAGAATGATTTTACATCTTCAGGTATTGAATCTATATATAAAGTAACGGGAAAAACATAATAACTCGGATAATAGATATTGCTGTAATATAAGCTTATCCTATTGCTGCCTATGGTATTTATTGTATTGATATCCTCTCTTTTAAAATAACCACTTGCAATAGCCCCGCCACTCAATACGCCCGCTTGTGTATTATCGACTAAAAACTGTATTTTTGAAATATTATCAAACTCTGTGAGTGTGTAAGTAATACTTTTTAACATCAGTTCTTCTTTTTCTTTGTTTTTGATATCCATAACTTCTCCGCTCATGGACACTCTGATAAGGCCGTCATCTTTTAGAGCAAGAGAAAAAGTTATATTTTGCGGCACCGTAGGTACAAGTCCCAAATAGTAGATTTCATCTTTATTATTTTCATTTATTGAAAGCGCACTAAGTGTGGTTTTTGCCAGCGAAGGATTTTTCGGCAATTTTCTAAGTACCGGCACAAGATAACCGTTGCTATCTGTATAATAAACAATATGTGTAAAATATACGGTATCATCAGTAAGTATGTCCGAATTCTGAGTATTGCTGTCAGTTTCTTCCGTTTGTGTTTTATCTATTGTTTGTTCGCTGCCGACAGTGCTGTCGGCTTCGTCATTACCGCTGCCAAGCCTGCCATCTAAATAATTAAAAGCTAAATAGAAAACTACCGCTATGATAAACAATGGAATTATTTTTTTCATAGTATACCTCCATTGCTTAATATATATTAATTTTTAAACTTAAATATTCTTAAATCAATGGCATTAGCAATGGCATTAGGTATATGCACTACAATTCCTGTATCTTATAAAGTTCGTCTTCTCCGGGTTCATTTAATGCGCATTTCTGTCCTTCTTTTATATAAATATTGTTCCCTTTCGTAAAAGAGCCGATCACTTTCGCTAAAATATCGGCTGATTTCAGTTCATCAATGATTTTATTGGCGTTTTCGCTGTCAACTGCAATCAACATAGAACCGCTTGATATAAGGCGCAAGGGATCAATATTTAAATAGTTGCATAGTGTTTTTGTTTCATCATGCATAAATATCTCATCACAATAAATTTCAACATTGCAATTCACCATTTGACTCATTTCCCATGCTGCGCCAAGCACCCCGCCTTCTGTTATGTCATGCATATATTTTGCATGATTTCTAATTGCTATTTTGCTTTCCGGCATCACTGAAATTTCTGAGATTAAACTTTTTAAAAAATTGATTTGTTTCACCGACAAAATCTGTGTCAGCTTATATTCATAATCGGATGCTATAATGCTGCTCCCTTCATACGCCGCTCCTTTTGTCATAATCAATACATCTCCCGGATGTATGCTCTGAGGCAAATATTCTTTCTTTCGCCCAATAACTGTTGCCGAAAGCACAAGTCGTCTTACTGCATCAGTTTTTTCTGTATGTCCTCCTGCGAGCTGTATATCAAGGTGCCTGCATTCTTCATCCAAGTCTTCGATAATCTTTTCAATATCATATAATTCAAAATCCGGCGGCACAAGCAGCGTAACGAAAATAGCGACCGGCTCCGCACCTGCCGCAGCAATGTCATTACAGCAAATATTAGCACATAATTTTCCTATATTCGCTGTTGCTGCTGTAATTGGATCTGTACTCACTACCAATAAATCACCATTCAAGTCAATAATACTGCTGTCAATTCCCGTTCCGCTTCCTAAAAGCACTTCATCGCGTTTATGTTTTATATGATCAAAAATCATTTTTTTCAAAACGCTGTCATCAAATTTTCCGCCTTTCATTTTTGCCTCCGAAGACTATTTTATCGCTTTATTTAGACTATATAATTTATTGGATTTATTATTGTGTTTAATGATAACACAAAACATTCTTCTTATAAACAATCAGTGTAATATTTTATAATCAAATTTTTTAAAAAAGTCAAAAAATTACAGTTTAATTAAGATCATACCTACAAATAATATAATAACTTTTATAAAAGGAGTTGATAAATAAAGTATGAATTTTATAAAAAAATTGGCATTGGTTTTAGTAATCATTGGAGCCATCAACTGGGGCTTAATTGCATTTTTTGAATTTGATCTTGTTGCCGCCTTGTTCGGTGGACAATTTGCTATTGGAAGTAAAATTATTTATGCAATTGTTGCAATCAGCGGACTTATTTCAATAAGCTTTTTATTCATGGATAGAGATAATAGAACACCGGTGGCGCATTAATATCGAATTACAGCTGCAAATTATTTGCAGTTGTAATTTTTTGTCGAATTTTAGCATACAAATAACATTGACATAGTGGTTTTAATAAAATGAAATATTTTCCCGAATATTGATTTTATAAGGCTGGTACGTATTTCAATTATTCATGAAATATTATTATATTACTACTTATTTATAATAATTATTAGCAAATTTTATAAATTAATAACATTTATTGATATTTTAAACAAAGTTCGACAAAATGTTCGCATATCAAACCTTACAATACTATATATAGACTACATATTATACATAGTACATATTGTAAGGAAGGAGGTTGCTGTGAACGAAAACGAGTTGAGAAATTGTCTGAATGTATTATCTGTTACATGCAACGAACTATATAAAACGAAAGATGACAGATACGCTTTTGACGATGCTTCTGCTATTGGTGATATTGCTATTGCGATTACAAATTTTTGGTCAATGGGTCATCTTGCAGATGAATTTGAGTGGGTTTAATTTCATTTTAAAAATGATGCTGAATATATAACGTTTTGTCTGTATAATACAGACAAAACGTTATAAAAATTCAAAATAAAATTTTTTATTCTCAAACTTTTCTAATATTTTTGCAAAATCCTCATATGATAAAATAACCGTAGCTGTATTGTCATTCGGGTGAAACCCGACTTTTTTTTGTTTTTTTAAATCTTGATCAATAATCAGTATTACTTCATGGCAGATATCATTAAGAATACCAAACGGTGAGACGGCACCCTTTTTAAGTTTCAAATATTTGTCCAATCTGCTTTCAGATGCAAAGCTAAGTCTGCTTGATCCTAATTGCTCGGCAATTGCTTTTAAATCGGCTTTTTTATTTTCTAATAAAATAACAAGATAATGGCTCAATCCCTTATAATCTCTTAAAAACAAATTTTTGCAGATTGCATATCCCTCTGTAAGTCCGGCATCTACCATTTGATCGATGGTGTACATCGCTTCATGTTCTATTAGTTCATATTTTATATTTTCTTTGTTTAACAAATCTAGTACTTGTTGTTTTTGTGTGCTGATGCTCTGTTGTATTGATGTATCCATATTTTAATTTTCATTAACGTGATTAATAATCGCCGAAATAATCTCGTCCATCCTTTTCTTTTCTTTGTTCAAATATAAGTAACCCATTAAAGCTTCAAGCCCAGTTGCGTTATTATATTCTTCCACCGATGCATTTTTAGGCTTATTTTTATGTTTATTATTTCTGCCTTTTAATACAATTTTTTGCTCTTCCTCGCTGAGCATGGGAGTAATTATCTTGAGTGCTTCATTTTGCATTTGAGCTTTGACAAACAGCTCAGCACGATGCTGAAGAACAGAAGACTTGGTTATTCCTAAAGACAACAAATACTGCCTAATATATATTTCATAAACAGCATCTCCTATATATGCAAGTTGCACAGGATTTAAAAGCGCTGCATTAATATTTGATAATATCATTAAATCCTCTTCCATTTAACTCCTTGCCTTGTATCTTCAAGTATAATATTTTTGTTTTTCAACTCATCTCTTATTTTATCCGCTAATGCAAAATCTTTATTGGTTCTCGCCTGCTGCCTTTGCGCAATTAAGGCTTCAATATCTTTGTTCAGCAATTCTTTTTTTGTGTTCTGCGCTATGCCGAGCACTCCCGTAAGTTCGTCAAGCAATGATTGCGCCGCTTTAATCATGCCGATAGGAGTCTGCTCATTAATATTAATATTAATATATTTTATAAGTTCAAAAATAGCGGCAATAGCATCTGCCGTATTAAAATCATCATCCATCGCATTACAGAATTCTTGTTTAAAATGATTTAGCTGCTCACTGATTGTCTGATCAATTTTTTCGTCTTTATTTTTATTTTCGTCAATAAAATATTGAAGATTATATTTTGCATTGTAAATTCGCTCTAGGGAAGCGGCCGAAGCTTGTATAAGCTCTCTGCTGAAATTGATTGGATTTCTATAATGAGCGCTGAGGATGAATAATCTGACCACTTCTAGATCAAATTCTTTTGCAATATCTCTTACCGTGAAAAAATTTCCTAGTGATTTCGACATTTTTTTATTATCAATATTGATATATCCGTTATGCATCCAGTATCTTGAAAACTGTTTTCCCGTGGCCCCTTCGCTCTGTGCGATTTCATTTTCATGATGAGGAAACATTAAATCTGCGCCTCCTCCGTGAATGTCAATCTGATCTCCTAAATATTTCAGCGCCATTGCGGAACATTCTATATGCCAACCGGGTCTCCCCTGTCCAAACGGACTGTCCCAGAAAATTTCACCTTCTTTTTTCTTTTTCCAGAGCGCAAAATCCAAGGGGTTTTCTTTTTCTTCACTGACTTCTACTCTTGCACCCGCTTCCAAGTCATCGGTATCTTGCTTAGATAATTTTCCGTAAGGCAAAAAAGCACTGACGCGATAATATACATTACCATCCCTCTCATATGCTTTGCCATTTGTAATCAAAGTTTGTATAAGGGAAATGATCTCATTAATATTATCACTTACTTTCGGATGCACATTTGCTCTTTTTATACCAAGCGCATCCGCATCCTTAAAATATTCTTCGATATATTTTTCCGCAAGTTTTTGCGGTTCGATTCCTTCTTCATTCGCTTTATTGATAATTTTATCATCCACATCTGTGAAATTTTGTATAAACGTTACATCGTATCCGGCGTATTCCAAATATCTTCGTACGACATCAAAAAAAATAAACGGCCTTGCATTTCCGATATGGAAATAATTATATACCGTGGGGCCGCACGAATACATTTTGACTTGCCCGTCATGCAGCGGTTTAAATTCTTCTTTTTTATTTGTCAACGAGTTATAAATTTTAACCATAAAGTTTCCTTCTTAATTTATTGTCATTATAATTTTTTTATTAAACAAACAGCCTTTGCGCTGATGCCTTCCTGCCTGCCAGTAAAACCCATAGCCTCTTCTGTTGTTGCTTTAATTGATATATTTGATAACTCCGTATAAATAGCCTGTGCTATGTTCATTCTCATTTTTTCGATATAAGGCGCTAATTTTGGTTTTTGAGCGATAATAACACTATCAATGTTAACTACTTCATACCCGGCTTTTTTAATCATATAATAAACTTCTTTAAGTAATTCCATGCTGCTTATATCTTTATATTCAGGGTTATTATCAGGAAAAATTTTCCCTATGTCGCCAAGCGCTGTTGCCCCTAAAAGCGCATCCATAATGGCATGCAACAACACATCCGCATCGGAATGACCAAGCAGGCCTTTCTCGTTTCTTATATCAACGCCTCCTAAAACCAGTTTTCTGCCTTCTTGCAGACAATGCGCATCGTAGCCTATACCTATACGCATATTCAGTCCTCATAATATTTTTTATATTCTAAAATGAGCCTGTAAGGCTTAGACATAATCCGAACAGGCATACTTTTTAAAAATTTTTTTAAATCTTGCTGCATCTCTTCGTTCATACGTGCAGGCTTGCTTAATATTCTTTTAGTAAATTCTGCGCCATAATTTTGCTTTATTTTATCAACATCTAAAATGATACCGTTATGGCATTCATTGCAAACAATATGCTCAATCATATTATTTTTGTATGTTATTGTATGCACTGTTTCTTTCTCGCATACATCACAAAGTAATCTTGCTTCCATTACACTTTTCATTTTGGTGACCTGTCATCTTCTCATTAATCTCTCTGCCTCTTTTTTGATGTCTCCTATTTGTGGCACACAAGTTTGTTCCAGCTTTTTATTAAATGGAATTGGAATATCTTGCCCGGCAACTCTTAAAACAGGGGCTTTCAAATATGCGTAAGCCTTTTCCGCAATCAACGCCGCTATTTCCGCACCTAGTCCCCCTGTTTTTGAAGCTTCATGAACAATAAGCACCCTGCCTGTTTTCTTTACGGAATCAAGAATGGTTTTCTCATCTAATGGATAAAGTGTACGCAAATCTATAATTTCGGCATCAATACCTTTTGCCTTAAGCTGCATTGAAGCTATAAGACATTTCTGAACGGAATATCCATAAGTAATGATACTCATAGACGCTCCTTTTTTAATAACATTTGCCTGCCCGATAGGAATAATATATTCTTCCTCTGGAACGCTCCCTGCTGTTGAATACAACAATTTGTGTTCACAAAATATAACGGGATTATCATCTCTGATCGCCGCCTTCAACAGTCCTTTTGCTTCGTATGGACTAGATGGAAAAACAACCTTTAATCCCGGCACATGACACATCCACGCCTCAAGGCTTTGCGAATGCTGCGCTCCCGCACCTGTGCCGCATCCTACAGGAAGCCTCACAACCATTGGCACTTTAATTTGCCCCGCCGACATATAATGTATTTTAGCTGCCTGATTTACAATATTATCCATCATGAGTGTTACAAAATCAGAAAACATAGACTCTATAACCGGTCTAAGCCCAGACATTGCCGCGCCTGTTGCGCATCCAGCTATAATTGCCTCACTGAGCGGAGCATCTATCACTCTTTGTTCGCCAAACTTGAGCACAAGATCTTTTGTGACCTGAAAATTCCCGCCGTATAACCCAATATCTTGCCCCATCAAAATAACATTTTCATCGCGCATCATCTCCTCGGAAAGCGCTTCACACAATGCCTCTTTGTATGTAATTTCTTTCATTCTCTAATCCTCACTTTGCGTATACATACTTTCGTATATCTTCTACAGACGGTTCTAAGCTGTTTTGAGAAAACAATACTGCTTGTTTTAATTCTTCCATTACCTGCGTATTGATTTCTTTGAGCATTTCACTTCTTGCCACATTATTTTTCAGCATATATTCTTCAAGCCTTTTGATAGGACACTTCGCAAGCCAAGATTTTATTTCTTCCTGACTTCTATATAGCTGTTCCGTGTCCGATTTCGAATGCCCGCTTATTCTATATGTTTTACTCTCAATAAGCATAGGCCCGTTTCCCTCTCTAACATACTGAACAGCCGAAAACGTCATGTTGTACACATCTATTGCGTTATTGCCGTCTAATATGATAGAACGCATACCATAGGATTCGGCTCTTTTCTCTATATCTTTAATATTCATACTTCGCTGTGTTGGCATGGATACGGCATACCCATTATTTTCAACATAAAAAATAATAGGCAGCTTCCAAATTGTGGCAAGATTCAATGCTTCGTGAAATAATCCTTCGTTTGTTGCACCATCTCCCATAAAGCATATAACAATATTGTTCTCATCTTTGTATTTCATCTTAAGCGCCGCTCCCACCGCAAGACCAAGTCCTCCACCTACAATTCCATTGGCACCCATATTCCCTTTTTCATAATCAACCAAATGCATGCTGCCGCCAAAACCTCCACATGCACCTGTTTCCTTTCCAAACATTTCTGCAAGAATAGACCTTACATCCATCCCAATGCCTACACACCCGACATGGTTTCTGTGTGTTAGGGTAATTTTATCACCTTCACTCAAGGTCATGCACGCAGCTATGCCGGATGCCTCCTGCCCGATACCTAAATGCGTTGTGCCGTGCAACATGCCTTCACTAAACATTTCCTGCAGCATTTCTTCAAGTAATCTGGCTGTTACCATTTTTGTATACATTTTAATTATTTTTTCATTTGTTAAACTCATAGCATCAACCTCGCCTTTACTTTGTTTTTATTATGCCTTGCGCCGTAAATAAATCTCGCGCAACCGTAATTTTTATATTATCATAATTGCCTTTAATCATTTTAACATTTATTTTATAAATCTCTGCCAAACTGCAATCGTCAGTAACTTTGATATTTTCTTCCGCTGCCTTTTTATGTAGCTCACAAATGCATTTATAGTCAAAACATTGAGGTGTTTGCACTTCCCATAGAAAGTCTCTGTTTAATGTCTGTAGTACGGTGCCATTGCTGTCTGTCTGTTTTATGGTATTAATTGCCGCCACGCCCACACTGCAAGCTTTATATTTGTTCATTTGCTCAAGACAATCGTTAATCATCTGTTTTGTCACAAAAGGTCTGGCACCATCGTGAATAAGCACAATATTTGTATTATCACATGCTTTTAGCCCCAGAAAAACTGATTCTTGTCTGCTCATGCCTCCTGCAACAATCTCGACCGGTTTTTTATAAATATTATATTTTTCAATTAATGCACTGCACATTTCCATTTCATGACTGGCAGCAACTATAACCACTTTATCTATTTTTTTATGTGAAGCAAATTTTTCAAAACTATAAATTAAAATCGGTTTATTATCCAGCGGCAGATATTGTTTATTTATTTGTTTTGATATTCTGCTGCCGCTTCCTCCCGCTGCAATAATAGCTACTATATTAATTTTATCCATACTCACCATTGAAATAGTTCCAGCTTTAAACTATTTTTCATTTAGGTTTAGCAAACACCATTCTGCCCGCCGTGGTCTGCAGTACACTTGTTACCATGATTGATTTGTTCTCTCCTATATAACGTTTACCACCCTGCACGACAATCATTGTACCGTCATCTAAGTATCCGATGCCCTGATTATTTTCCTTGCCTTCTTTTATGATTAAAATATCCATCTCTTCTCCGGGCAGCAAAATCGTTTTTACCGCATTGGCCAGTTCATTCACATTAAGTACGTTGACACCTTGAAACTGAGCAATTTTATTCAAATTGAAATCATTGGTTACGATTTTCCCGTTCATATCAAAAGCAAGCTTTACAAGTTTGACATCCACCTCTTCAATTTGAGGATAATCTTTATCAACAACTTTTACTTCCATGCTCAGCTCTGTTTGTATCCGACTTAATATATCAAGGCCTCTTCGTCCCCTTTGTCTCTTTAAATCATCAGCAGAATCTGCAACATGTCTTAGTTCGGATAATACAAATTCAGGGATGATCACAACCCCTTCCACAAAGCCACTTTTAAAAATGTCTAAGATACGTCCGTCTATAATAGCAGATGTATCAAGAATTTTATTTTTACAATCTTGTTGTTTCGCCTTTTTTGGTTCCTTGTCTTTATCTTTATCGCCTATGGATCTAAACATATTCTGCAGTTCACTTCGTTTTATGGTTGCAAGCGAAATCGACAAATACATCAGCAATATATAAAGTGCGATAACAATAATATTTTTTACAATTTCAGGAAGCATTAAATGATTAATTGGAATGCTTATAAGAGTAGCGATAACAAGCCCTACAATAAGTCCGATAATACCTAAAATCAAATCCCATATAGAATATGTTCTTAATCTTTTTATTAGACTTTGTGTAACTTTTCCTACCGAATCAATTATGTAAGGAGTGAGAACCAATAAAATAATGCCGCAGATAGCTCCAAAAATAGAGCTTGTAATATAATCATAGGGACTGTTTACCGACCTATTGATCAATTGATCTATTATTCCATTTTCAAATAAAAAATAACTTGTTTGATATCCAATTACAATCCCAATAATTGCTGCAAATATTTTGGCCGCAGTTTTCAAAATTCCCTCCGAAATTTAAAGACTATTTTTTTACAATACTGTAAATTAATTTTTCAGCATCTTTTTCGCCAATATGTTTTACGCAAGCGACCTCACTGATTAAAATTTTTTTTGCATTATTCAGCATTTTTTTCTCGCCTGTCGATAGCCCTTTTCCCTTATCTATTTTTATTAAATCCCTTACTACTTGTGCAACCAGTAAAAGTTTTCCACTTTTAATTTTTTGTAAATTATCTTTATATCTTTTAGACCAATTTAAATCAACTTCCCTATCATCCGTTTTTATTTTCTCAAGCAAAAAATTTATTTCAACAGATGTATGCACTCTTCTAAGTCCAATCTGTTCAGCATTATCAATAGGCACTGACATGATCATCCTGCCGTTATCCAGTTCAAGTTCATACATATTGTCCTGTGTTATTTCGTTAATAATGCCTGCTCCATAAAGAGGATGAACAACCTTTTCTCCTATCTTAAACATATAAAAGCCTCATTTCTATATTTGATTATTATAATACAATTTTTAACAATAGTCAAAGCTACAAATGAATTGTTATAAAATAAAAAATTACAAAAGATATTTGTCGAAATTTTGGGTTTTCTTATTATTGACATATGTATAAACAAGCTCATATAATAAAAATGACTTTAGATTGAGGAGAGACCGCAATGTTACTTATTGATATATTCCAAACGTATGTTGACGATAAAATCACCAGCAAACAGACGATAGATCAGGCTATGAAAGAATATAATGATACTTCTTACAATCTCATTAAAGCTATTACAGAATGCAGTTCAGAATGCGGCTGCATTAATTCAAAGAATATTATTGAACTTGATTTGAATAACATAAATTACGATTATCTGCTTAACTTATACTTAAATACTGCTTGTGATAAATGTCGAAAAAAAATAGAGTACCACATTGGCAAGTGTATACTTTCCATAACTTCACTCTGTAGTCTTTGCGGAATAAATATAGCCGATATATTTATTAAAGAACATCGCAATATCGAACAATATTATTCCAAAATTTAATACTTGGGTTCCATTCTTCAATACTTTTGCACCATAACTTAAAAATGCGTTAGGTTTTATACTTTCTATTTTTAGTATATCCTATTTTATATCGATATATTCCTTAAATACTTTATTGTTTATGGTAATTTTTTATAGATTGCCATTTTTAACATATCGGCCAGAACAGGAATGTTTCTAACCGTATCACGGTCAAGCTCTTTTATTTCTTCGGAAAGAAGATCGTAGTCAACCAGATAAGGCGTTATTTTGTTTTCCACATTTTTTTTCTCTCCATAAACCCATCCATTTTCAATACGTTCAGCAACCCACGCATCGTGTTCTTCCCTGGCTAAATATTCAACAATTTCTTCAGGTATTTTTGTTATCTTCTCTCCCGGTGTATCTTTCGGAAGCATAATATACCCTATCGTATCGAGTTTTTTGGTAATGCTTTGGGCTTGGCGCAGATTTGAATATTTCATACTATCGGTAAGCTCTTCAAACCTAGGATATTCCAGTACCTTATTCGGATGTCGCTCGAGCTGTCTTTGATTATATAATCCATGAATAGCAATAGCTAGCCTTTCAAGATTATCTAATAACGGTCGCGTAGTAATTCTATCTTTTATTCTCACTTTTTCTGCTATTGGCGCAAGAATTTCTAATGCTTCACATCCGACAGAAAAACCTGAATCAAATACAGAATTCATGTCTAACAGTTTTGAGAAAAGTGCTTCCTTCTCGGCAGAAAATCGCTCAGGCAATATTCCCTTTTTTGCTATATAAGTAATATCTAAACGATGATTTGAAATAAAAATTGAGACTTCATTGGCATGCGCCCGCTTTTTATCTAGAATACCATAGGCTTCTCTGTTCCATTCCTGTAATTCATCGCAAAGTATGAGCAGATATGCAATCGGATGGCTGAAAGGCGACAAAGTTCCTTTCGAAAAAGGCGGCTTCATAATTACATTTTTATAGTAGTTATGCAGTAATATCGCACTTGCACTATCTAAAACAGGATAGAAAAAATAATCGGAATTATAGTTGCATTTTTGTATCAGCAATCCATACCATTTTAACACGATAATTGCACTATAGAAGCCGTGATCGATAAAGCCGGCATCTGCCATTATGAAAACAAATTGATCAAGAGCTTCTTTTATTTGTTTTAAATCAACATTAAAACACTGATGTAGTTTATGTGCCAATAAATCAATCGGCTTTAACAAATCAATATAAATACAACTATCATATTTCTCAAAATATGTTTTTGTGAATTGTCGTTTAGGCAATACTTCAGGTATAGAATTTATTCGCTCGAAATTTTCAAATGCAAGATGAGCTTTCACTTTAATCTTATCATCATCCACATTTGTTGCAAAATCTATAAATTTTTCTACTTGCCGTCCTATTATTTCAACCGGATAGCCGACATCGTGAAAAAGCGATGCAAGTCCCCAACGATAAAAAAATTCTTCATTTTTTGTATCATATGAATTTGGATAGATTTTTTTATCCATATTTACTTTATTGAAAGCCGCCCGATAATTTTTATTTTGAGAAAAGATGCAGAGCCCTAGAATAAAAACATTGACAGAATGGATAAAATGATCTCTTTGCTTATCGATAAGCGTAGCGGCATTTTCTTCATAGCTTTTAAGAACATCAAGAAGATCGACAAAAGGATTGCTCTCTCCTTCAAGAGTTATACGGTAGCTATCAAAAAAAGCCTGATAAACTAAAAATGCATTTTCTTTTGTTTCATTATCCAAAAAATCAAGTATTGATTGTTTCATAAAAATCTTATAATGATGGCCTCTATTGACATCCTCAAATACTTCTAAGTTATCAAAGAAATCCCAAAGATACTTTTGAAGATTATTCATATCTGTTATCCCCTTGTTACATGTATTATTAAATTTTAAATATTTAAGCCGGATTTTGGCCTTAATAAATACTTTTTTTGATTGTTTTCTGTGATTAATTGTATCATATATCATTTAAATTATTAATAGATTTTGCTAATTAATGTAATAATATCTCTCTTATATAATTGAAGCCACTTCATTCAGTTCATTAAAAAAAGAGAACTGTCTTTTCACCGTTCTCTTTACATTTTATATTTTTTGTATTCTATCTAATTTTTTGCGGCTTTTCTTTTTTCATAATCTTCCAAAGCAGCCTTAACGGCTTCTTCCACCATAACGGAACAATGGATTTTTTCTCCGGGGAGCCCTCCGAGCTCTTCTACAACTCTTCTGTTGGAAAGCTGTTTGGCTTCTTCAATTGTCATACCTTTTAAAAGCTCCGTTGCAACACTACTTGACGAAATCGCAGCAGCACAGCCAAAGGTCATAAATTTTGCGTCTTTAATAATTCCATCTTCAATTAATAAGTACATCTCCATCTTATCACCACACGATGCACTGCCTACACGCCCAACAGCATTAGCCCCCTCTAGCTCTCCTACATTTTTTGGATTTTTGAAATGTTCAATTACTTTGTTTGTATAATCCATTTTATTTATTCCTTTCTCTGTATGTTGGGGACATCGCCCTGAGCCTGGTTACAATTTCTTTTAATTTGTCTACTGTATAATCGATATCTTCAAGTGAGGTAAATCTTCCAACGGTAAATCTTGTTGTCCCATGAATGAAATCATCTCCTATATTCAATGCCGTAGCTACATGAGATGGTTTGAGAGATCCGGAAGAACAAGCCGACCCCGTGGATACACAAATTCCTTCCATATCAAGACTTAATAAAAGCGCTTCGCCTTCAACGTAGCCGATGCTGATATTCAAATTATTAGGGAGCCTTCTTTCATGATGACCATTTAACTGAACATGCTCAATTTCTTGAAGAATACGCTCACGCAAATAATCTCTTATTTTTTTATAATGTATAACATAAGCCTTGTCATTTTCTTTTAGCATCTGCACCGCTTGTCCGAAACCGACAATATCTACAACATTATGCGTGCCCGCGCGTTTTTTAAATTCTTGTGCTCCTCCATGCATAAACGGGTCTATCCTAACGCCTTTTTTGATATACATGGCTCCAACACCTTTAGGCCCATATATTTTATGTGCGCTGAGCGACATCATATCCAAATTCATTTCGTGCACATTGATCGGTACACTTCCAAGCGCTTGTACCGCATCGCTGTGAAAAAGAATTCCCTTCTTTTTTGCAATTTCGCCTATTTCTTTAATAGGCTGTAGCGTTCCCATTTCGTTGTTGGCCATCATGATACTGATTAAAATCGTATCTTCCCTAATGGCTTTTTTAAGTTCTGCAATCTCTATTGAGCCATATTCATCCACCGGTAAATAAGTAATTTCAAAGCCTTGTTTTTCCAAATATTCACAGGAATGCAAAATCGCATGATGTTCTATACACGAGGTAATGATGTGCTTTCCTTTTTTTTGTTTTGCATAAGCTGTGCCTTTAATCGCCCAGTTATCACATTCCGTGCCTCCGGATGTAAAATAAATCTCTTTTGGGTCAGCACCGACATAATTTGCTATGATTTCTCTTGCTTCCTCAACATATCCCTTAGCTCTTCTGCCTATAAGATGAATGCTGGAAGGATTACCGTAAGCCTTTTTGTAGGCCTCATACATTTTATTAATTACTTGTTCTTCGGTTGGTGTTGTAGCGGCATAATCTAAGTAGACTTCTTTCATTGTATTATTTTTCCTGCTCCTTGTCCTTATATTTATCTATAAAGTATTGCAACGTAATTGAAGTAAGAACTTTATCTATATTATATTTAAGTTGCTGCACGACATCATTCGCCACGCATTTATCTGCTCTTTTGCACGCACTCTCTCCAATGCAATGTCCTAGATCAATAGGTCCTTCAACTGCTTCAATAATCTCATTTGCATTGATAGTATCTGCACTCCTGGATAAAATATATCCACCTTTGGCCCCCCTCATACTTCGAACCAATCCTGCTTTTTTTAAGTGGACTATTAATTGTTCCAGATATGCTTTGGGTATATTTTGCAATTCGGCGATTTCACTTGCATTGATATAAATATTCTTTTGTGTATGCCTTGCAATTTCATACATTGCCTTCAGAGCATATTCTGCCTTAGCCGAGATCTTCAATACGCGTCATCCTTTTTTAATTCTTACTATTCTTATCAGAATATAATAGATTATAGTAAGCAAATATGCACTTGTCAATATAGTTTTTTTAACACTTTATTCTTATTGCTCAAAAGTAAATTTATATTTTAATTGTTTTTCATCCCTCATCTGAATCATTTGTTTTTTTAATGCTTCATTAACCGGGACCCCCTTATGTCTTCTCTCCAAATAAGTAATATATTCTTTTTCTCCGGCAGTATAAATTCTGCTTTCTGACGGCATTTTTTTTGATGCCCGCAGTTCCCTTAATATATTACCGGCTATGTTTCTGAATATTTGCTCTCCCATAAAGAAATGCGTGTTAATCGCGAGGAAAAAATGCCCTAATCTATAGGGAATTTTTTGTCCGTTTTCATCGAAACCGTTCAACATTTTCATATAAGGTCCATTTTGCAGTGCGGCAGATAAAATTTCAACAAAAACAGAATAGCCGTATCCTTTATACCCCGCAGTTACTTCTCCGATGCCTCCAAGAGGTGTTAGGGCTGCTGTTCCCTTTACGAGATCTTCTAATATTTTAGGGGTATCCGTTCTTGTCTTTCCGTTCACGTCTATGACCATTCCGGGCGGGGTGTTTTTACCTTCTCGCTCATATTTTTCAATTTTGCCTCTTTGACTGATGCTTGTCGCACAATCCAAAATAAAATCAAACTCTTCATCTGTAGGCACTCCCAGTGTCAGAGGATTGGTACCGAGCATATTTTCAACCCCGAAAGTGGGGGCAACACTCGGTCTTGCATTTGTACCGACAATGCCAATCATACCATTCATTGTTGCCATTTTGGCATAATACCCTGCAATACCAAAATGAGATGAATTTGTTACGACACACATGCCCATTCCAAATTCTTTTGCCTTTTCAATCGCCATATTCATCGCCCTGTAAGATACCACGTGCCCCATACCGTTATTTGCATCAAGCACTGCCGTTGTTTGCGTTTCTTTTAATATATCAATTTTTGTTACAGGATTTACGACTCCGTCTTTGATTCTATCATAATAAATACTTTTTAATCTTCCTATGCCATGAGAATCAATGCCCTGCTTATCTGCCTCAATTAAAACATCGGAAATGATTTTTGCATCTTCGCAATTAATATTTGATGCAACCAATACATCGGTCATAAAGTTTTCCATTGTTTCAAAAGGAATATATATAATATCTTCTTGCGTCTGCATATAGCCCTCCAAATTATGATTTTTAAAAAATTATATCTAATATATCACATATGTCGACATTATTAAACATATAATTACATTTATCGATGAACGTTATCAATTCACATACTTGACAAGTCGAAATTATCATGTAAAATGATGATATGTATGATCACGATGCTTTTTAGTGGTCATTACATATTTAGGAGGAACTAGAAATGAAAAGAGAAAAACCATCTCTCGCGGGGCTAGCACATGTTGAAACAATTATAAGTGAAGATGTTGTCATTGTTGGTGAAATTACAGAAGGTGGCTCTATCCGTTTAGAAGGCACAGTAAAAGGTAATATTAATATACTTGGAAATTTAATTGTTGGAAAAAACGCCTTTGTACAAGGCGATATTATATGTGATAATATAAATATTATCGGCAAAGTAGAAGGTAATGTGAGATGTAAAAACCTTAAAGTCTTTACAGGAGCATCTCTCATAGGTTCAGCCGATGTTGTAACCATTGTCATTGAAGAAAACTCCATATTCGTAGGCAATTGCACAAGACGAGAAGAGGCTCCTACTGAGACAAAAAAGATTGATGATATTTTAAATATATCCGATAAATAAACATCCATAATAAAATCGGCCGCATTTAATGAAGCCGATTTTTTTGCGCCTACTATATTATGAGAATCCAAAATTAAACTTGCATTTTAATCGCAATAAACATACAATAAATGTGCTTATTATGTTTCTTTATTGAACATAATAGTATTATTGTTTATTAACTGGATAAACCTATGAAGCTGGATAAACTATTAAAAGATATTCGTACCGTTAGTACAAAAAATTATAAAAATATTGATGTGAAAGATATATCGTATTCATCTTTGGCTTGTACACGCGACAGCCTTTTTGTCGCAATTGAAGGTTACAGTAAAGATGGACACGCCTATATAGATGATGCTATCTCGAAAGGCGCAAGCGTTATTGTGCACACAAAAGAGATCGCCTACCTAGATGATATCGTATATATAAAAGTTACTGATATACGAAATGTTCTCGCAAGATTAAGCAGCAGATTTTATAATTTTCCGTCAGAAAAATTACACGTTATTGCCATTACAGGAACAAACGGAAAAACCACTTTTTGTTCTATGGCCAATTGTATTTTTGCTTCTGCGAATAAAAAAACAGCTATGTCGACAACTGTAGGCTCATACATCAATGATATTTTTATTCCTGCCAAAACGACAACGCCAGAATCAACAGATTTACAGTTTTTAATGCAAACAACCTTGAAAAAAGGATACGACTACTTTTTTATGGAAGCAAGTTCACAAGGTCTAATCCAGCAGAGAATGCGATATACCAAACTGGATTGTGCCGTGTTTTCCAATTTGACACATGATCACTTGGATTTTCATGGTAATATGGAAAATTATTATCAAGCTAAAAAATTATTGTTTTTAAGCAATCCCACATATTCCGTCATTAATATTGATGATCCTTATGGCAAGCGTCTTGCAAACGAATTAAAAGAAAATGGTCAAACTGAAGTTATTACTTTTTCGTTTCACCAAAATAGCGATTATAAGATTACAGATTTTAAGCAGAATAATTGGCAGCAGACATTTTGTTTGCAATCTGACACCTTTAGACAATCTTTTACAATCAATGTCGCCGGAAAACACAACGCTTATAATGCTGTTCCCGCTATTATATATGCATTAAAAAAAGTACTGCCTTTAAAAACTATAAGAACTGCATTAAAAAAATATGAACCTATTGACGGCAGACTTACTACTATGAAACATAATGATTTTAATATTATCATCGATTTCGCACATACCCCCGACGGATTGCAGAATCTTTTAGATGCTGTACGTGCAAATACCAAAAATAAAGTCATCACCGTATTTAGCTGTAACGGCAACAGGGATAAGGAAAAACGGCCAATCATGGGTAGAATCGCTTATGAAAACAGCGATTATGTTATTATGACACAAGGCAGCCCGCGATGTGAAAAAGATGCAGATATCTTTAATGATATTAAAAAAGGGTTCCCCCCCGATGCCGATGTACTCACGATTCTGCCGAGAAGCCAGGCTGTTACTCATGCTTTATCACTTGCAAAAAAAGGTGATAGCGTTGTTATATCGGGCATGGGACATTATAAATATATGGAGATTGATAAAAAACGCATACCTTATAATGATGAACAGACCGTAAGAAAGTATTTATCGATGACCGAGAAAGAAGATAAATACTAAAAAGATGAGGAGCTGTTTGGCACAGCTCCTCATTAATTTTTAAAACTATGCACAGGTGCAGGTATTCGTCCGCCCCGCTGTATAAACTCTTCAGATGAATATTCGGAAATGGCCATGATGGGTGCCGAACCTAAAAGGCCGCCAAAATTGACAACATCACCTACATTTTTACCATATGACGGAATAATCCTAACCGCAGTTGTTTTGTTATTGATTACCCCGATAGCCGCTTCATCTGCAATAATGGCCGCTATTGTACTGTCCGGAACATCCCCCGCAATTGCAACCATATCTATTCCGACGGAACACACACTGGTCATTGCTTCCAGCTTATCGAAAGTGAGCGCCCCATTGATTACAGCATCAATCATGCCGGCATCTTCACTTACCGGAATAAAAGCGCCGCTAAGCCCACCGACGTGGGAAGAAGCCATGATACCGCCTTTTTTAACCGCATCGTTGAGTAGCGCCAAAGCAGCTGTTGTTCCATGTGTTCCACATTTCTCCAAACCGATTATCTCAAGTATCTCTGCCACACTGTCTCCGACTTTTGGAGTCGGTGCCAAAGAGAGATCCATGATTCCAAACGGCACATTGACTCTTTTGCTCATTTCGCTTCCGACTAACATTCCCGCTCGTGTAATTTTGAAGGCGGTTCTTTTTATAGTCTCCGAGACCACATCAATGGGGCAGCCTTTTACCTTCTCTAAAGCTGATTTTACAACACCGGGTCCAGAGACCCCTACATTAATGACAGCTTCCGGCTCGCCGACCCCATGAAAAGCTCCCGCCATAAACGGATTATCTTCAACGGCATTTGCAAATACCACAAATTTCGCGCAACCGATGGAATCCATTTCCTTTGTCAAAAAAGCTATCTCTTTTATAATCGTCCCCAGCATCCCTACCGCATCCATATTGATGCCGGATTTTGTACTACCCACATTTACACTTGAGCATACTTTTTTTGTCTCTGCCAATGCTTGAGGAATAGAATTCATAAATGCAATATCGTTATTTGTAAATCCTTTATGCACCAAAGCAGAGTACCCGCCGATAAAATCGACCCCCATCTCTTCGGCAGCTCTGTCAAGCGCAACAGCTAATTCAATAAAATCATCTTTATCTGCACCACTTCCTATTAATGCAATCGGCGTTACGGAAATGCGTTTATTGATGATTGGAATTCCAAATTCTTTACCGATATCATCTGCTACTTTCACCAAATGACATGCTTTTTTAGTTATCTTGTCATAGACACGCTCTGCAGTAATAACAGGATTATGAGATATACAGTCTAAAAGTGATATCCCCATTGTGGTGGTTCTTATATCCAGATTGTCTTTCTCTATCATTGCAATTGTTTCTAAAATATCTTTTTTTACTAACGACATACTATCACCTATACTTTATGCATTGCATCAAATATATCTTCTCTTTGCAATCTCACGGAAAGCCCCATGTTTTCACCTGCAGTACTTAACGCTGCTTTTAATTCTTCAAATGAACACTCCATCATCGCACAATTTACCAGCATAAGCATCGTGAAATTTTCCTGCATGATGGTTTGATTTAAATCTTCAATATTGACATTATGCTCATAGAGCACTTTACTGATATTATAAATAATACCTGTTCTGTCTTTTCCTATGACAGTAATGACTGCTTTCATTTACTACTACTCCTATATAAATAATTGTTTGCTGCAGACAGCTTTATTTTTATTTGCTTATTTTTTGTTCTATAAATTCCCAGATCTTTTTTGCTGAATTATTTTCAATATCAAAATTTATTTCATCTAATGGCGGCTCCATATCTTTATTTTTTAAAGCCTGCTTAATAATTGCAACAGTCATTTCGGGATTTTTAATTAAAAGTGGTCCTAATGTATTTGTTAGAATACAGTTTTCTATAAGGATGCCTTCGTCACTGCCTTTATTATTTCCATATCCATAAATAATTTTACCAAAAGCTTTTGTTCCTTTTGCTAGTAGGGTATCCATCATACTAATCTGGCATCCCGTAATAGGCAGATATTGCCCAAATACATTTGCCGAAAAAACCAAATCATCCCCAAAGACATTTTCCCGCTCTATGCAGTCAAAGGCCCCTATATCAAGCCCTTTATATTTACTTTTATCGACTCTAATGATATCATTTGCAAACAGTGCTATACTCGTCCCCGTTATTACGAAAATTTTTCCCGCTTCTACTGCCTTTTTTATGGCATAACTCTGCCGCATCAATGCTTCTGCTGTCATGATTACATATTTTAATTCACCGGACGGAATATAGAATATATCGTATGCATCGAAATTAATCGGTATATCAGGCGAATTGATTCTATCCACTTCCATTGACACACCGAGTCTATTGGCTATTTGCACAAGCGCAATTATATTGCCACGGTCACCATTCAGGCAAAAAATATCGGGATACAAAAATGCTGTTTTGATTACTGTTTTATCCATTCTACTCCTATTTCTCCAATAGTTGTTTACTCTCTTCTTTTATATACTCTTTTATTTGATTAAAAGTCTTCAGCCATGTAATTAAATAAATATTATCACAATCTATTTGATCAATCTCATCAAGCAAAGTTTTTACATCCTTCGTAGGCAATATGATGATATCATCTCTGTTTATGCCTTCGTAAATAAATCTTAATGCCGTATCATAACAAACATATTGTGAAAAACAAACATATTTCTTTACATTTGAATGAACAAGTTTGGTCAAATCACAATCATATGCATAAAAAGTATTTGTATAATGAGGATCAAAGTCGATGATTTCATTCAATCCGAGTACAAAGATTTTTTCGCTTGTATCGTTTGCTACATTATCCAATGCGGACTGAAATGTTTCCGGATTTTCTTGCTTTATCCTTATATATTTTATATCTTTTTTATGATATCTTATACTTTCTATTCTGCCTCCGACATTAATAAAACTCGCAAATGCCGAAGCAATATTTTCTATTTTAAATCCTAAATTTAAAGCTGCAGCTACCGCCCCGGCGTAATTATAAAGCATAAAAGGAACAGTATAAGGCATCTCAAAACTCTGGTTGTTAATATAAAACCTTCCGATTTCAAAATCTATGTCAGAAATTAAAACATCCGGCGTTTTTTCGGACGCAAAGTTACACGTAGGACAATAAAAATTCCCTATATTATCAATATTTAAATAATTAAACTCTATCTTTCGCCCGCACACCGGACATGGCATAGTAATATCGAATATACCTGTCTTTTGATAAGACAGACTATTTTTATCCACACCAAAATAGATGATATCCTCACTTTTACTTTCAAAAAACTTACTTCTCGGCTCTTCATTATTTAAATAAAGAGTCATATCGGCGTTTATGATTTGACTTAATTTTCTTACAATATAATCCGGGTCACCATTTCTTTGCACTTGATCTTTTTGAATATTTGTAATGACAATATGTTTTGCTTTTATATATGGATATATTTGATATAGGCTTCGTTCGTCTATCTCAAAAATAAAGTATTCATGTTTTACTCTGCCGTTTAAAGTTGAATTCTTGATAAGCGTTGTAGCGATGCCGCATTTTTGATTTGCACCTTCTAGGTTTGCTACTACATTTACCCCATTCTTTTTTAATATATGATACAACAGATTCGTAAGCGTGCTCTTGCCGTTTGTACCGGTTACAAAAATAACTTTACTAAAATCAATGCCTTCAAATTTCCCGATAAAAGCATTGTCAATTTTATTTATGATTCTGCCCGGAAAGGATGTGCCTTTTTTGGGATTGATAATATTTATTAAAAAAACTATCACCTTTGCAAAGAAAAGTTCAATCTTAAATCTCATCATTTTTGCTCCTAAAAGTTTTGCGTCTATTTATTATAGCAGAAAATTTTTATATATAAATGCCTATTTCATAAATATATTTAATTTATAAAACAATATTAAATGAATTGAGCATCAATAAAAAATCGAGATAGGAAGACCTGTCTCGATTCTGTTTTTTATATCATAAAAATTATAATATACTTTTAAAGAAATCTTTTGTACGCTCATTTTGCGGATTTTCAAACACTTCTTTTGGAGTTCCCTGTTCGACTATTTTCCCTTGATCCATAAAGATTAATCGTGTGCCAACTTCTCTTGCGAACCCCATTTCATGTGTCACAACCATCATCGTCATACCGTCTCTTGCAAGCTGTTTCATAACTTCAAGCACTTCACCAACCAATTCCGGATCAAGCGCACTTGTAGGTTCGTCAAATAGCATAATTTTAGGTTCCATTGCCAAAGCTCGCGCAATCGCCACTCTTTGCTGCTGTCCGCCGGATAATCTTGATGGATATTCATTTATTTTATCAATCAAGCCTACTTTTTTGAGCAGCTCTTTGGCTTTGCTTTCCGCTTTCGTTTTATTAATCTTCCGCACTGTAATCGGTGCGATCGTTACATTTTGCAGTACTGTTTTATGTGGAAATAAATTAAATCTTTGAAACACCATGCCGAGTTCCGCGCATAGAGCGGAAACCTTTTTGGGATCTGTTTTTAAGATATCTTTATCATTTTCTCTGTGATCCATTAATATATTATCAATATAAATTTTACCGGACGTAATTCGTTCAAGATGATTAAGACTTCTAAGCAGCGTACTCTTTCCACTACCCGATGGCCCAACTACACACATCACTTCCCCCTGCTCAATTTCTAAATCAATATCATTAAGCACATGGTTCTCGCCAAAATACTTGTGCACACCTTCAATTTTTATCATACTCATAATTACTTACCTCTTTTGCTACTCGTATTTGGCAGCCGCTTTTTCCATTTTATCAAATATTAGTGTCGATATGGTTGTTAAGAATAAATAAACGCCACCAGCTATAAAGTAAAATTTGGCTTCTCCTCCAGCGGCAAAAATTTTGCTTACCCTTGTGAGTTCCGAAAGCCCGATAACCATAACAAGTGACGTATCTTTCAAAATCATAATAAATTCATTTGCAAACGGAGGGATGACTCTTCTGTAAGTCTGTGGAATGATAATTTTTAACATAGCTTGCCTATATGTCATACCCAGCGCTTTTGCCGCTTCCATTTGACCTTTATCGATCGATAATATTCCTGCTCTGAAAATTTCCGCTAAATATGCAGCCGTATTTAATGTCAATCCTAATATCGCAGCGTTAAACATACTGATATTCACATAATGGCCAAGTAGTGACTTTGCCACCATGGGGACGCCGAAATATGCAATAATTAACTGCAGCATAAGGGGGGTGCCTCTAAATACCCATATGTAAACCCATGTAATTCCATTTAAAATTTTATTTTTTGAAATTCTTCCAAGTGCCAGTATCATTGCAAATACCAGCCCTATCGCTATGCTTATCAGCGTTAACTCAATCGTCACACCCGCTCCCGCTAATAAAGCTTTTGCTTGTACCGCAGTCATGTCTTCACCTCTTTAAAATAATAAGCCGACAACCGCTCGGAGCAATTGTCAGCTTATTATAACATAGTTTTACAAGAAATTTAAACCGTATGTTTAAAAAAACCTGATTTTAGTTATTCTCTTAATTCTGTATCAATATTTGCAGTATAATCTGCTCCGAGCCATTTTACAGAGATTTCAGCCAGTGTTCCGTCTGCAATGACTTCATCAAGTGCAGTCTGCATAGCATCTTTAAGCTCTGTATTTCCTTTTTTGATGCAAATAGAAATCGGTTCATTTGTAAGCGAAGCACTGCTGATTACATAATCATCCGGATATTTAGCTGCATAATTAATTGCAACTGCCATATCTACTACGATGCAATCCACATTACCGCTCTTCATTGCCAAGAAAGCAAGGTCAATTGAATCATATTGAACAAGATCAAAATCCACACCGCTTGCCTGATGCTTTTGACATGCCGTATCTGCGGTTGTTTCAAGTTGCACGCCTACTTTTTTTCCTTCTAAGTCTTCCGGTGTTTGCACGCTTTCATCACCGGGTTTTACTACGATAACTTGACCGTTTGCCAAGTATGGATTTGTAAACTCAAAATTTTCGAGCCTTTCAGCCGTCATACTAACTGAAGACATAATGCAATCGTATTTTTCAGTATCTAATCCGATAAAAATTGCATCCCACGCAGTTGATACGAAATTTACTTCAAGACTCATTTTTTCTGCAATGGCATTTGCCAAGTCAACATCAAACCCGACCAGCTCGCCTGTTTCTTCATCATTGTATTCCATTGGCGGATACGTATTATCCACACCAATGGTGAGAACGCCTTCGGTCATTGTAAGATCTTCTGCCGTAGATGCACTGCTGCCGCATCCGGAAAGTGTTGCAACTAACAAAAGAAGTGTAATGAATATTATTGCAGTTTTTTTCATTTCATCTCTCCTTATTTTATACAAATATTATTTTTAGTATTATATTACCTAACATAAAAATAATCAAGTTAAAAATGAATAATTATGCAAATTGGTCATCGCATACTGTTACAATATTTCTTTAAAATAGTATAGAATTAAAATTCAAAATAATTTATAATAATTAAATTATAATACCTGAGAGGTCTTGCTTTATGGAATATAAAATAACAAAAATGCAAAATAACAGCAGCATGTGTATTGTTTGCGGACTATATAATGATTTTGGATTAAAAACTCATTTTTTTGAGACGGAGAATCATGAAGTCATTTGTAAAACAAATATTTCAGTAATGTATCAGAGCTATCCCGATCGTCTCCACGGAGGCATGGTATGTACTTTGCTCGATGAAATTTTGGGCAGAGTCAATATGATCGATGATCCTGAAGGCTGGGCCGTTACCGCCACTTTGGATACGCGTTATATCAAGCCTGTTCCATTAAACGAAGAAATCTTGATTGTTGCAAAAATGACACGAGAGAACCGACTTTTATATGAAGCGGAAGGAAAGATTGTTCTATCCGACGGTTCAATAGCCGCAAAAGCACATGGCAAATATGTTAAAAGTACTTTTAATAAAATCACAGATATACATAATTTGCATAATGTTTGGTTTTATGATAATAATTTCGAAGTTCCTAGCTTTATAATAATTTAAATCTTAATAAAAAGCGCCTTACAAGGCGCTTTTTTAAACCTTTATGAAATAAATTGTGTTAAAGGGTGAGGTTTAAGCGACTCAACCATCAGAAGCATTTTCTTTTCGTCAACTTCAATAACGCTAATATCACCGTTTTTAAACTTTAAAGCGACGATGTACATATTGCTTGCAACACAAGATTCTACATTGGAAGCAATCTCATCCATCAATTCTTCTTTTTCTACCAATATTTCACTTGATTTTTCTTCTATTGTATCTTGATAAATGATTTCATACGAATCCAAGCTAGCCGGTTTGATATCAACTGCGTAAGTTGAAAAAAACCCTGTTTTTACTAAAATGGTCAAATAGTTTCCTATAAATTTTGTTGCAATGACTTCATTGCCTTTATTCACACCCGCAATTACTGAACATTTATGTTTAGCCATCATATTCTCCGATCCTAAAGTATTATAAATATTATAGCATACTAAATAAAGAAATCAATCCGTTCATTATAATAAAATAATTTGCGAGTGAACAAACTCTACTTTATCATGCAGTTATTCATATCATGCACTCTAACTACCCTAATGTTATTTGTGGTTCCCGTAACATTAATCGGCATACCTGAAGTGACCACAACCATATCATTTTCATTCAGCAATCCTTCTTCCGCCGCCGCTCGAACTGCGGTACAAACAAGAATTTCATATTCGGTATAAATAGTCGAATAAATTGCATGCACACCCCACACCAGCGAAAGCTTTCTCATTACTTTTTGAGAACTGGTCGAAGCTATAAGCAGGCAATTTGGTCGAAACTTTGATATCAATCTTGGCGTATAGCCGCTCGCCGTAGGCGCGATGATTGCTTTTACGTTCAGCTTTTCAGCAATATCGCAAGCTGCATGCCCGATAACATTTGTCGTTGTAACAGATCCTGAAAAATCGCGTTTGATACTTTTAAAATATCTTTCGCTTGCTTCGGTTCGATAGATCACTCTTGATAAAGTTTTGACCGATTCAACAGGATATTTGCCTGCGGCACTTTCCGCAGACAGCATAACGGCATCCGTGCCGTCGAACACAGCATTAGCAACATCGTTTATCTCAGCGCGGGTAGCGTGCGGATTACGTATCATGGAATCCAACATCTGCGTTGCCGTGATAACCGGTTTTGCCGCAATGTTGCATTTCTCAATAATATCTTTTTGCGTAATCGGTATTAACTCAGCATCTATTTCAACACCTAAATCCCCTCTCGCCACCATAATGCCATCACTGACTTGAATAATTTCATCAATATTAATAACACCTTCTCCGTTTTCGATTTTTGATATAATCCATATATCTTCTCCCCCATTTTCCATCAGAAACTCACGCAATAATAAAACATCTTCAGCACTTCGAACAAAAGAAGCTGCAATAAAGTCCACTTCATTTTTTATACCGAACAGTATATCTTTTTTATCCGATTCTGTCAGAAACGGCAAATTCGGTTTGCTGTGTGGAATATTGATGCTTTTATTATTGCTCAATACACCGCATGTAAGCACTTTTAGAATAATATCTTTATCTTTAATCCCAACCACTTCCATAACAATCAGGCCGTCATCTAAAAGAACTTTTTCCCCCACCTTTACTGTTTTATATAAATCTTTATATGTAGTTGAGACTCTTGATTCATCGCCCACTGCTTCACTGCCTATGAAAGTAAAACTTTGTCCTTCAAGGAGTGTAACTTTTCCGTCCTTAAAATGTTTTATTCTTATTTCAGGCCCTTTTGTATCTAGCATAATCCCGACGGTAATATTGTGTTTTTGCGCAGCGGCTCTCACATATTCAAGCCTTCTTCTATGCTCTTCATGTGTTCCGTGAGAAAAGTTCATCCTTGCAACCCGCATTCCATTGAGCAGCATTTCTTCGAGAATTTTAATATCGTCACATGCGGGTCCGAGTGTGCACACGATTTTTGTTTTATTCATAATAAATCAACCTCTTAAATAGATATAATATTCATTATTCTATACATGTCTTTACTGATTTCCTTTTTCATATGAATCGCTTCTTCCAAATCGAAACTTGTATATCTGCCGTCTTTAAAAGAAATAACTCTGTTTTTAAAAGATTGAACAACAAGCTCTACTGCGATCGCACCCATCATGGAAGCCAAAATCCGATCAAACGCCGACGGGTCGCCTCCCCTTTGCAGATAGCCTAAATTTGTTCCTTTTGTTTCCATTCCTGTATGTGCAAGCATGTCTTCGGCAACTTTCTCATAATTACCGGCTCCCTCCGCAACAACCGAAATACTGTGATGCTTACCCATATTATTGCTTTCTATCATTTTTTTATAAATCACCTCATAATCTGCAGGTATTTCAGGAAGTATCACACTTTCTGCACCACCGGCTATAGCGGCGTATAAGGCTATGTATCCGGCATTTCTGCCCATTACTTGGACAGCATGCGCCCTGTTATGTGCCGCGGATGTGTCACTTATCTTTCCGATGGCATCTGCCGCCGTGTTTACAGCCGTGTCGAAACCAATCGTATAATCTGTGCTTGCTACATCATTATCGATTGTGCCCGGCAGGCAGATGACATTCACGCCCATTTTAGCAAGGGTGAGTGCCCCTCTGTAGGTGCCATCTCCCCCTATTGCAATGAGTGCGTCTATCTCAAATTCTTCAAGTGCTTTTTTCGCTTCTGTACGACCTTCTTCTGTCATAAAAAATTTACTGCGGCTACTATTTAAAATAGTACCACCTCTTCCGATGATATCATCAACAGAAAGCACATCCATTTTTTTTATCTCCCGTTCTATAAGTCCCGCATATCCACGATAAATGCCATAAACTTCAAAATTATAATAAACGCCGGCGCGCACGACTGCTCTAATAGCCGCGTTCATTCCGGGTGCGTCTCCGCCACTCGTTAAAACTGCTATCCTCACTACCTATACCTCCTAAATATAATTATTATGACTAAAATTTTTCAGATAAATTTGTACTCTATTATATCCCAAATATAAAATATTCTCAATTTAATTACATTCACAAGAAAACAACAGACATATTAAAATGTCTGTTGTTACTTTACTATTCTATAAGCTTCTTGATTAGAACATCGGCACAACGGCACCCTGATATTTATCTTCAATAAATTGTTTTATTTCATCACTCTTCAAAACATCGATCAACGCAGCGATATCTTCCCTGTTTTCATCGCCTTCTTTCACAACAAGAATATTCGCAAATGTCGTAGCTGCAAGTGAATCTTTTTCCTCTTTTGCAACAGCATCTGTCGCAGCATTAAGACCCGCTTGAATAGCATAGTTGCCGTTGATGACTGCCATATCAACATCTTGCAAAGATCTGGCAAGCTGTGCTGCTTCTATCTCAACTATTTTTAAGTTTTTAGAATTTTCAACGATATCATTTACTGTTGCCGTTAACCCTGCATCGTCTCTAACTTTTATTAACCCTTGTGTTTCAAGCAACAGCAGCGCTCTCGCTTCATTTGTTACATCATTAGGTACAGCGATTTGAGCCCCGTCTTTTAACTCTGCGACTGTTGCTGTTTTTCCCGGATACAGGCCAAGCGGTTCATAGTGAATCGCTGCCACGGAAACCAGATGTGTGTCATGTTCTTCATTGAATTGTTCAAGATATGGAAGATGCTGAAAATAGTTTGCGTCCAATTCTCCGCTTTCCAAAGTTAAATTGGGCTGCACGTAATCAGTAAATTCCACAATTTCTAACTCATAACCTTTTTCTTTTAACAAGTCATTTGCATATGCCAATATTTCGGCATGTGGCGTCACAGAAGCACCAATTTTTATTTTTACAGTTTCTTCAGATGTTTTTGTTCCACATCCTGCAAGCAGAAAAACTGTTAAAGCTGCTATAAATAAAACAAAAAAAATTTTTTTCATTGTTTGTTTCCTTCTCTCTAATTATTTTAAATTAAACACCAAAATATAATAAATGAATAAATAGGCGAAAAGCGCCCCATCAAGGTACATTCTGTCAGGAGTTCCAATGCAGTCGGCATCCGGCATTTTACTACTGTCTCTTTTCTAAAAGCAACTTGCATTATAAGCTTATCGGCAGAAAAAAATACGCAGCCAAATCACCTAGTATCGTGATCCCAAATAAAATAACTGCCATAATATGACATCTATTCTTCGTCTATTTCCCGCAATTAGTGGATTATAAATTATTTAAGCCTTTTATCAAACTTTTTAGCGAGCCTCATGCCTATTTCCTGAAACACTTGCACGATAATAACAAGTAGAATAACCGTTACAATCATAATCTCGGTTTCATAGCGATACCAGCCATAATTGATTGCAATTGCACCAAGGCCTCCACCGCCGAGAATGCCTGCCATGGCGGAATAGCTAAGTATCGTAGTTACTGCAATAGCACTGCCTACAATAAGCGAAGGCTTTGCTTCGGGCAAAAAGACTTTACGTATAATCTCCAACGGACTCGCCCCCATCGACTGCGCCGCTTCAATAACGCCAAAATCCACTTCCTTTATGGATGATTCCACAAGCCTCGCAATAAAGGGCGCTGCCGCTATCACAAGAGATACTACCGTTGCTGTAGCCCCTATCGTCGTACCCAGAATAAACCTGGTTAATGGTAAAAGCAAAATCATTAATATCAAAAACGGAATAGAACGAAGTATATTAATAATAATATCCAAAGTCTTATTTAAATAGAACATGGGATGTATTCCATCTTTATCCGTAAGAACCATTACGACACCCATCGGCAGACCAATAATATAGGCAAGCAGAGTAGAAAAAAGTGTCATATACAGTGATTCGCCAATTCCTACGCCGATCATTTTTATAACTGCCTGGCTAAACACCTGATACCACCTCCTCTACCGATAATTTTTTCATTTTAAAATATTTAATTATTTTATCTGCCGCAATATCGTCATCGGGTATCTGTAAAACAAGATGCCCATATGCTTTATTATCAATATTTTTAATATCGGCAAATAAAATATTTATAAGTTCTTTGCAGTCTAATATCATGTTTGCAATAATTGGCTCATATGTAAAATCACCATCAAAAACAACTCGTATACATCTGTTTCTTTCAAAATGCTGTGTCTTTGAACTATTCGGATAAATAAATTTTTTGCCCGCAGTCGATTTAGGGCTTGAAAAAATTTCTTCAACAGTGCCGATTTCTACAATCCGGCTGGCATCAATGATTGCTACTCGCTGACAAATTTCTTGAATCACGCTCATTTCATGTGTAATGATTACAATAGTAATGCCCAACTGCTTATTGAGTTTTTTGATCAACGACAATATAGAATGTGTTGTCGCGGGATCCAGCGCGCTTGTGGCTTCGTCACATAGCAGTACTTTCGGATTCGTGGCAAGCGCTCTTGCAATAGCTACGCGCTGCTTTTGTCCGCCTGAAAGCTGTGAAGGATAGGCATCTGCTTTATCGCTCAGCCCTACAATATCGAGCAGCTCCGTTGCACGTTTATGTGCCTGTTCTCCGGGCATGCCGGATAGTTCTAACGGAAAACAGATATTTTTAAGTGCCGTTCTTTGCATTAACAGGTTAAATTGCTGAAAAATCATCCCCATGGACTGCCTTGATTCTCTTAATTCTTTTTGATTTAATTTTAAAAGATCCTGCCCGTCAAAAAGAACGCTGCCTGCTGTCGGTTTTTCCAAAAGATTGATACATCTCACAAGTGTGCTTTTGCCTGCACCGCTCATGCCGATAATGCCAAAAATCTCTCCTTTTTGTATTTCTAAAGAAATATCATCAAGGGCATTAACAACACTATCTTTACTCTTAAATGTCTTGCTTAAATGATTGAGCCTTATAATTGGTTCAATATGCTCCATTACTTATTTACCTTTTTGTTATTTGAAAATTACGAAATCTATTAATTTATTATTATAATTTTAAATATGAGGAAAATCAAGTTATTCGTATAGAAGATATCATATGAAATTTACTTATTTGCAATACATCCTGATCACTAATTCATTTTCATGCTATAAAAATTATGCTATAATTATATAATAATTAATGGAGTTTAAAATGAAGCTTATTGGCGATTATCACACCCATACAATATACAGTCACGGTAAAAATACAGTAGAAGAAAATGTGCAAGCAGCAATTTCTAAAAATTTGGATTTTATATGCATCTCAGAGCATGGTTGCGGACACATTTTTTATGGAGTTCATAAAAATAATCTCCTGAAAATGAAAGAGGAGATTGATGCGCTCCGGGAAAAATATAAGAATATTAAAATATATTTTGGTCTTGAAGCAAATATTATTAAAGAAGACGGAACTATCGATGCCGACGAGTATCATGAAATATTTGATTATTTGTTGGTGGGAATGCACTATCTTATACGTTTTGATAAATTTTTATACTACTATATAATGAATTTTTTTGCCAGATATTTGGGTCTTTTTAAAAATTATTGTAAGAAACGCAATACAAATATCATTATTCGATGCATTGATAAATATGACAATATATTTGCTATTACACATCCGGGTGAACGTTTTTTTATTGATGCCGAAAGATTGAGTAAAGTGTGTGCGGAAAAAAATATTGCACTCGAAATCAATAATGCTCATGGATACATGAACGCAGCCGATGCGGCAATTGCCGCCAAAAACGGCGCAAAGATCATTCTTTCATCCGATGCACATTGCTCTCGCGACGTAGGTAATATAAGTAATTGCCTCAAAATTATCAAAGATGCAGATATATCAGGCTCGCAAATATTAAATATTATGGAGGAATAAAGGTGGATTTAACGATTGTTACGGGGATGAGCGGAGCTGGCAAAAGTGAGACTATTCATGTGCTGGAAGATCTGGGCTTTTATTGTGTCGATAATATTCCTCCTCAACTCATTTTCCCCTTTGTTGAACTTTTAAATATGGAGAGTAAAATTACAAAAGCCGCACTCGTTTCCGATATCCGCGTAGGCGAGTTCTTTGATGATCTAGTCGTTGCGATAGAAGATATGGAAAAAAAGAAAATAAACTTTAAAATTCTTTTTTTGGAAGCTGACGATAAAGTATTAATAAACAGATACAAATCTTCAAGAAGGAAGCATCCGCTGAGTCCGACAGGGCGCATTGAAGACGGCATCAAAAAAGAACGTGAAAAATTAGCTCCAATTAAAGAAAAAGCCAGTTACACAATGGATACGACTAATACGTCCATCAAGGAACATAGGGAATCTTTGAAAATGATGTTCACGGACAATAAAGCCTCTAATTCATTTTTGCTTAATATTACCTCTTTTGGATTTAAGTATGGTATTTGCATAGACGCAGATTTAGTATTCGATGTAAGATTTCTACCAAATCCATTTTATATTAAAAAATTGAAACCTTTGTCGGGGCTTGATGAGAATATAGCCGAATATGTTTTTTCTTTTAAACAAACCTTGACATTTCTACATAAGTTGGAAGAACTACTTGAATTTTTAATTCCTTACTATATAAACGAAGGGAAAAGCCAGCTGATTATAGCCATAGGTTGCACGGGCGGACGACATCGTTCAGTGGCGATTGCTTCGGCTTTATGTGAAAAAATGAAAGCTAACGGGCATTGGGCAAGTATAGAGCACAGAGATATAAACAAGGATACATGAAAATAAATGAAAAATACAAGTGATTTAAAAGCAGTTGTTATAGGAGGCGGCAGTGGTCTGAGTATCGTCTTAAAAGGACTCAAATCAGTCACACAAAACATTACCGCCATTGTCAGTGTCGGCGATGACGGTGGAAGCAGTGGAATCATAAGGGAAGATTTAGGTATTCTTCCTCCCGGAGATATCCGCAGTTGCATCGTTGCACTTGCCGACGATGAATCAGAAATGGGTAAGCTCTTATCTTTTCGTTTTGAATCCGGAATGTTTAAAGACCAGTCCCTTGGCAACCTCCTTATAGCTGCAATGTGTTATATAAAGGGTAATTTTGCCGAGGCAGTGAAAGCAGTAAGCGATGTATTAAAAATTTCAGGCACGGTTCTTCCAGTTACTTTGGACGATATGCGTATTGAAGCAGAACTTGTCAATGGAGAGAAAGTCATTGGTGAATCATGCATTCCTATTGTATCATACACACTTTCAAGTCCGATTAAAAGCATCTCTATAGAACCAAAAGATGCTCAAGCTTTTAATTTTTGCGTCCGGGCAATTGATGAAGCTGATATGATTATCTTAGGGCCCGGAAGTTTATATACCAGTGTTATCCCTAATCTTTTAGTTGGAGGTATTCAAAATGCTTTAACGAAAAGCCATGCTAAAAAATTCTACTGCTGCAATATCATGACCCAGCGAGGTGAGACAGATGGTTTTACAGCGTTTGCTCACATCAATGCTTTGGAACAGCATTTATTCGATGGATATAAAGTATTTGACTATGTTTTATATAATACCAATATCAATCCAATACATAGTGTTTTAAAACGCTACGAGAAAGAAGGCGCATATGTTGTCTTACCAGGAGATATAGACTCTTATAAAGATAAATATCATCTCATAGATGGTGATTACTTAATGATTAAAAATAATTATGCGGTTCACGATATGGATAAAATGATGCAAAAAATACTCTCAATTGTATTGCAGGGATAAAATGAGCTATACATCTGATTTGAAATCAACACTTAGCGGTACACCGATACTTACCGACAGTAGTCCGGTTGCAGAATTATACGGCTTTTTGCATAGCGCAGGCAGCTTGTCATTTTTAGGGAAAGGTAAAATAAAACTTAGTTTTTCGTGTGATAACGCTTCTGTCGCAAGAAGATATTTTTCAATAATTAAAGAGCTTTTTGGCTATAGCGCTCATTTATATATAAAAAAAAGCAGCAGCTTCAAAAAAAATACATTATATTTTATTGATTTTGAAGATGATAGCATGAGTTTGGAAATTCTAAGTTTTTACAAGATTTTTGATCCATATGATATGATAATTAGAACTGAAATAGATAATTCTTTTTTAAATTCTAAATTAATGCAATACGCTTATTTAAAAGGCATCTTCTTAGGATGCGGGTATATTAGTTCTCCTTCAAAATCATATCATTTAGAGTTAAATATCAATCACGCAAAAAGAGCTAAACATCTTGTTTCATTACTTAAAAGAAATAATATTAAAGCAAATTATTCAACCAGGCAGGAATATTGCTCTGTTTATATAAAGCGAAGAGAAAGTATTGCGACTTTTCTGGGCATCATCGGTGCTAATAAAGCTGTCTTTGATTTTGAAAATATTTTTATCATAAAAGATATCAGAAATGACACTGTACGACTAGTAAATAGTGAAACAGCCAATATTAATAAGACCATTAACTCTGCCGAATTACAAATAGCCGCTATACAAAAAATTGCCAGAACTAAAGGGCTTGATTATTTAAATGATAAATTAAAAGAAGCGGCCTACTTGCGTCTGACGCACCCTAGCGCTCCGTTATCAGAGATCTGTGAATATTTTTCTCCTAAAATAAGCCGAACGGCAGCATTTAACCGATATAGCCAAATAAAAAAAATTGCGGATGATCTTTAAGGTTGACTTTGAATCTTTATTTTATTGATTAGTTGATATCGATTATTTATATTTAATTTTTTATATATATTTTTCACATGTGTTTTTACCGTATTTTCTGATACAAACAATGCTTTTGCGATATCAGGATTGGATAATCCCTCAAGCAAAAGAGCAATGACATCTTTTTCCCGCTGAGAAATATTGTATGTATTATAAAATTGCTGAATATTTTCATCATCCACATCGGAATTATAATTCGTGTAAAAATACTTCGAGAAATACATAAAGGACAAAATGCTCCCACCTATGAATCCCGTTAATGTAAGTACAACCATATTAGAGTTGCTGAAAATGATATCTAAAATGATCATCGGTAAAAAAGTCATACAAATTGCACTGTATTGTTTTAAATGATGTCTTTTTAATCTGTCCCTTACTTTAAAAACCAAACTGAATCCTACAATGCCACATATAACTACCAAAAACATGGTAATCGGAAGGAAATAAGAGATTACGATGATGAATACATCAATGGTAAATCCCTTAACAAAAAGCACCCATCCTAAAATATTTGCAAGTAGCACAATGGAAATGCCGATACATAAAGCAATACTTCGTTTAAAACCTTTTTGAGAAATTGGCATCAGGCTCAATAAATATATGACATAACAACATTCTGTCATTACCATTGAAGACGCTATAATAATCGCGAAAACAATACTGGTCACTTCGGAAAAAGGTGAAAACCCGATTGCCACAATCATGAAGGAGACAATATACGCTCCCAAGATAACCATCGGAAAAAAATTGAGTAATGACTGCATTCCCAAGATTTTATCTTTGGAACGAATATAATAATATAAAACAGTGATGCACTGCGTAAATACAAATGAAAAAATCAAAAGAATTATGATAGTAAAAGCAATACTCAGGTTGTTAATATGTACAGACATCTAACTACTCCTTTTTTTATTTGCGTTAAATTATATCACATATATGAACCCTATATATAAAAATCTGTATCAAAATCTAATTCTACAAACAGCATCCTTACTCATTATTTACCATCATATTTTATTAATAAATTTGCAAAATCAATACAAAACTGCATATCTTTAATGCCAAGATTTGCCTTGTAATAATGCTTTGCTTCATTGATTTTTGTTACCTTATTTAGCATAACAGATGCATCGGCATAAGCTACATCTGAAACACACTGATAACCTGCCTCATAAAATACGCGCGCTGCAAGCGGACCTACTCCGTTGATCCTCGCAAGATCACATAAACAAAATAACTCATCTTTTTTATTGCTATAGCGCTCATAATAATCTTTTGAAGTTTTGATACCTTCGACTTCCAAATTTGAGAGAATCCCTATAGCAATACCGGGAAAATTTTTTAATAAAACAGGTCTTTGTTCAAAAGTGCCTGTTTCTCTTCTCAATATTTTTAAATAATTCTCTGTCAGACCACTTTTGGATGCAAATAAAATTACCCTTTTTGAAGTTGATAAAGCTTTTTTTAATTCAAAAACATTTTTAATTTTACAGTTTCTAATAATTTCAAAATTTTGGTCAATATTTAGTAAAAGGATTCTGCGTCCGGGTAATAGATTTTGGTTTTTAAGTAACTCTTTATAGTCTTCAATGGATAAATTTCTCAAATCCAGATTATATTCCATCTCATCCTCATTACTTATACTTCTTTTTTATATCCTATCATAGAAAAATAAAAAAGTCGATTACAAATTATAATCGACTTTACTTCGAATATCTATGGTGGAGGGAGATGGATTCGAACCATCGTAGGCGTCGCCAACGGATTTACAGTCCGCCCCCTTTAGCCACTCGGGCATCCCTCCATGGTATCTTCATTTTTGAAAGACACTTATATAATTATACACAAATAAGGCTTATTGTAAAGACTTTTTTTATTTAATTTAAAATAACAGTTCCTATATAGCCGACTTTAAATACTTATTTTAACAATGTTTTACCACATTGGCTGCATCTATCATTTTGTATATCAACTAATTCTCCACATAAAATACAAACGACTCTGTCATCGCAGGTCTTATCATATTTTTCAGGAAGATTAAATCCATCATGATGGCGTACTTTGTCGCCTTCTTTATAATAAGTTGTATAGTCATTTTTTTTGCTGCTGATAATATTGTTATAAATATATTCCCTGCCATCATCAGTTTGAATAGCAATTAATGTTCTTAGATATGACATTGTTTTCTTATATGGCTCAACTTTTTTTTCAACTACTTTAATTACTCCGTCATAAGTCATTTCCATTTTTTGTCTGTTCCTCAAAACACAAAAAAATACTGTTCCAACAAACAAGGTCAGCAACGATATAATCAATGCTCCTTTTACATCATGTGTGTTAAAAATCCCAACCAGTATAATTGCAATAATTGTCAAGGCAAATAAAATAATAAATATTATTTGCTGATTTTTCCCGAATCCTTTTTCGTTCTTTTTTAAAAATGTTGCATCATTAATGTTTTCAGAATAGCCCACTTTAATATTCTTATCTACTTTACTCATACATTCTTTCCTTTAAATCATAGTAATAATGAAAGATTTTAACATAAAACTATCATCTAAACAATGCCTACTTATAGAAATACTCATCCAAATCAATTTCTTTTTTATGATAGTGTTCATCTTTTTCTGCATAGGTTTTATAGATCAGTACGTGATCGCCTTCTTTTGCAGCATAGTTGAAGCTTTTTCGATCGATATCCACGAATTCTTTGTTTTCTAATTCACAGACTGCCTTTTCTCCTTCAAAACGATCAATCACCGCTTTTTTATAACACATTTTGTATATTTATTTCCTCACCATCAGTTGTAATTATGATATCTCCTTGCAAATCCGTTCTAAAGTATTTTATATGATATTTTTCTAAAAGGGAGAGCACTTCTTCATGCGGATGCTGGTATGAATTATCTTCACCGACAGAAATAACTGCATAGCGGCATCCAACTGCTTTTATAAAATCCTCCGAATTCGAATTATTGCTTCCGTGATGCGCAACTTTTAAAACATCCGCTTTTAAATCATAGTCCAATAATTCTTTTTCCTCAGCTTGCGGAATATCGCCCGTGAAAAGCATATCAAAATCTTTATACGTGAGCTTAAAGACAATAGAGTATGCATTTAAATCGTCATAACTTTCTTTTATGGGTGCCAACATATTTATAGTGCAAGCATTTAAAGAAATACTCCGAGGCTTCGCAGCTTGAATTTTGATTCCCTTGGTTTTGGCTGCATTTAATACATGGGTATATGTTTGTGTGCTATGATATACTTTTGGCATATAAATTTCCCCGATATCAAAATTTTCTATAATATCATCTGCTCCGCCGATGTGATCCGCATGAGGATGCGTCAAAAATAAATAATCAATATGGTTCACTCCCAGATTATAAAGCTGATTACTTATTTCTTGCCCGTCACTGTTGTTTGCTGCATCCACCAGTATATTTTCATCTTGAGGTGTATGTATGTAAATGCAATCTGCTTGACCCACATCAAACACAATAATCGTCAGCTGTGTATCGTTAATGATGCTACTGTCTATACCGGCAGGAAAACATGCTGTAATCAACAGCATACCGCATAAAACAAACAGCAGCATCAAAATTAAAGCTTTTTTATTTAATTCACTTTTCACTTCGCAATATCCCTGCGATAATATACTTGCTCAAAGCTTATCTTTTCAACATCTATATAAGCTTCTTTTCTTGCAGCTATTACACTCTTTGCAATTGCACATACTCCCAAAACTCTACCCCCATTTGTTACGATATGTTCATCGTTTAGCTTTGTTCCAGCATGAAAAACAATTGTATTTTGCACACAATTAAGCCCCTTAATGACTTTGCCTTTTTCATAATCACCCGGATACCCCCCGCTTGCCATAACTACGCATACTGCTGCTCGGTCATCCCAGCAAATTTCTGTTTGGCTTAGTTTTTTATCAATACAGGCATGCATAATATCAACCAAATCCGTATCTAAGCGCATGAGCACACTTTGTGTTTCCGGATCCCCAAACCGTACATTGAATTCAAGTACCTTAGGCATACCGTCTTTTACCATCAAACCAATGAATAATACACCTTTGTAATCCAAGTTCTCTTTTTTCATCCCATCAATGATAGGACGCAGAACCTGAATATCCACCAGACATTTTAATGTATCATCAAATAACTCATTGGGCGAATAAGACCCCATTCCTCCCGTATTGGGCCCTTTGTTTCCGTCATATATATTTTTATAATCTCTTGCACTTTCCATGGGGATAATTGTTTCCCCATCGACAAAACAAAGCATACTTGCTTCCGTCCCCGTTAAAAATTCTTCAAGCACTATCTTATCCCCTGAAGCTCCAAATTTTTTTTGCATCATGATTTCATCAATTGCTTTTGTAGCTTCTTGCTCATTTTGCGCAATAATAACGCCTTTTCCGGCAGCGAGACCGTCAGCTTTTATAACGGTTGGATAGCCAAATATGCCTATATTTTCAAGCGCATCTTCCACGGATATAAACTCCGCATATTTAGCTGTGGGAATATAGTATTTTTCTAGAAATTTCTTTGTAAAAGCTTTGCTGTTCTCAAATTCTGCACAAGCTTTATTTGGCCCGAAAATCCTGAGTCCACGATTTTCGAACTCATCCACAATCCCGCGCACAAGAGATTCTTCCGGCCCGACCACTGTGAGGTCAATGTTATTACGCTGGGCAAAATCAGCAAGCGCAATAATGTCACCGACTTTAATATCAACACACTGCGCAATTTGTGCCATGCCGGCATTACCCGGTGCGCAATAGATTTTATTTACTTTATTTGACTGACTGATTTTCCATGCAAGCGCATGCTCCCTGCCGCCTGCGCCAACTATTAATACCTTCATATACTACTGCTCCAAAACTCATTTAAATTTAATGTTTAAAA
>Ga0334882_1000558_pt1 | contig 56567 bp, 44 predicted proteins | sample GraSluR1_MG_5_FD_207226 | JGI IMG/M metagenome (GOLD analysis project Ga0334882, IMG submission 207226) | Sludge microbial communities from methane-producing bioreactor in Wageningen University, Netherlands - Granular Sludge_15_04-R1 | ecosystem: Engineered > Bioreactor > Anaerobic >... | reverse complement strand
CAGGCAGTCCCGGACAGCGCAACTCACTGGTACATCATGGGTGTAAACGGGTGGTACATCATGGGCGTAAACCTCTGGGACATAATGGGTGTAAACCCCTGGTACATTATCGCATGTAAACTGACAGAAACCCGCCGAAGGGCGTACCCTGAGCTTGCCGAAGGGCATCCTACCAACAACAAGGAATTCACACTGAACGACCACAACAATCCCATGTTTGCCGCCCACGCTGTTACCGTCCACTACGGCCAGCGCCGCGCGCTGGCGGGCTTCGATCTGCACATCGCGCCGGGCGAGTGTGTGCTGCTCACCGGGCCTTCTGGCGGTGGCAAGTCCACCGTCGCGCGCATTTTCTCCGGTATCCTGCCGCACGCCATGCCGGGCCGGGTGGAGGGCGAGCTGTGCGTCAACGGCATTGATCCTCGCGAGCACCCGCTGGCGGAGGTGGCGCTGCATGTGGGCAACGTCTTCCAGAACCCGGCCTCGCAGCTCTTCAACCTCAATGTAACCGATGAAGTGGCCTTCGGGCCGCGCTGCCGGGGGCTGGCGGATGAGGACGTTCACGCGCGCGTTGCCTGGGCGCTGGCGGCCTGCGGCATCGAGCACCTGCGCGACCGACCCATCCGCGCCCTCTCCGGCGGCGAAAAGCAGCGCGTCGCCATCGCCGCAGTGCTGGCGATGCGCCCGCCCGCCGTCATCCTCGATGAACCCACCTCCGGGCTGGATTTGCCCGGCACGCGCCAGATCGTCGAAACGCTGCACCAGCTCCACGCGGAGGGGGTCACGGTGTTGTTGATCGAGCACCGCCTGGGCGAAGTCGCCCCGGTGGCGGCGCGCACCGTGCTACTGGCCGAGGGGCGCTGCGTGGCTGATGGGCCTACGGATGCGCTCCTGAGCGACGCCGCGCTGATTCGCCCCCTGGGCATCCGCCGCCTGCCCAAAACACCGCGCCGCAGCTGGCCGGAGCTGGTCAACGCGCAACCGCTGCGCCCCCCACCCGACGCCCGCCCGCTGGTCACGCTCGAGCACATCCACGCGGGCTATCCGGGCCGCCCGGTGCTGCGCGATTGCTCGTTCACGCTATACGCGGGCGATTTTCTCGCGGTGGTGGGCGATAACGGCGCGGGAAAGACCACGCTGGCGCGGTTGCTGGCCGGGCTGCTCAAGCCACAGAGCGGCAAGATCACGACGGCGTGGGGCAAGCGCACCCGCCCGGGGCTGGATGTGGGGCTGCTGTTCCAGGATCCGCTGGAGCAGCTGTTCTGCGATACGGTGGATGAAGAGGTGGCGTTCGGCGCGCGCAATTACGGGCGCTACGAGGCGGAGTTCCACCAGCAGTTGATGGAGGAGGCCGCGCTCACGCCACTCGCCGGATATTCGCCGCTCAAGCTCTCCAGCGGGCAGCAGCAGCGCACCGCGCTCGCGGCCATGCTCTCGCTGCGCCCCCGGCTGATGATCCTCGATGAACCCACGTTGGGCCAGGACTGGCAACATCTGGATCGCCTGATGCAGTTCTTGCAAGGGCTGCATCGCCAGGGGCACACCATCCTGCTGATTACGCACGATTACCGGCTGGTTTACCATTACGCACACCGGGTTATAATACTGGAAGAGGGTCGCGTGGCGGCTGATGGAACGATGCTAAAGGAGTGGGATCATGGCTAATTGGCCGATGATAGGGCACGCGCGAGCGGTGCAGCAATTGCAATTAGCGGTGGAGCGCGATGAAGTCCCCCACGCGCTGTTGTTCACCGGGCCGGAAGGAGTGGGCAAGACGACGCTGGCGCGGCTGCTGGCGCGCGCGCTGCTGTGCCAGGAGGACGCGCGGGATGCGCGCCCCTGCGGGTCGTGCTCGGCGTGTCGCCGGGTAGCATCGGGCAATCACCCCGATCTGTTGACCATCAGCCCTGAAGAAGAGCGCGGGATGCTCAAGGTTGACCAGATCCGTGATGTGGAGCGCTTTCTCTCGCTGCGTCCCGGCGAAACCCCCTACAAAATCGCGCTGATTACGGACTTCCAGAACGCCAATCCTAGCGCGGCGAATGCGCTACTCAAGACGCTCGAAGAGCCGCCGAGCTACGCCCATCTGCTGCTGCTGGCGACCGATGCGGAATCGCTGCTACCTACCATCGTCTCGCGGTGCCAGCAAGTCCCCTTGCGCCCGCTGGAGCGCGCCACCGTGCGCGCAGCGCTGATCGAACGCTGGGGCGTGGATGAGGCCCGCGCGGAGCAGTTGGCGCGGCACTCCGGCGGACGCTTGGGCTGGGCGGTGCGCGCCGTCACTACGCCGGAAGCCGCCGCCGGGGCGACGACGGCGCTAGAAACGCTGTTCGCGCTGCTAGAGGGCGACCTGATTGTGCGCTTCGAGCAGGCGGAATCGCTGGCGAGCGCGTCGGACGCGGCGCTGACGGAGATGTTCGAGTATTGGCGCGCGGCCTGGCGGGACGTGCTGCTGCTGCAAACCACCAACGTTGAGGCGCTTACCTACCGCGAGCAGCTGCCGCAGCTGGAACGCATCGCCGGGCGAGTGACGTTGAAGGTATCCGCGCAAACCTTGCGCGCCATCGAAGCCGCGCAAGAGGGGCTACGGCGCAACGCGAATACCCGCCTGCTGTTGGAACATCTGGTGTTGCATTTTCCGGAGGTGTGAAGTGGCAAGGGCTTCTAACATTGGGGTGGCCCAACATATTGCCACCTGGGCTGATTCTGAGATTTAGGACACGGATTTTACGGATCACACGGATTTTTTCTGGTTCTTATCCGTAAAATCTATGCAAATCCGTGTCCTATAAAGGTTCTGGCGAACAGGTAGCAACTTGGGTTAGTTACTAAAGGAACCAGAGACATGGATCTCTGTCAAGATGATTTGAAAGGGTAAAGCTATACGGAGTACGCTACGCTTCCATAAAAGAACAAAAATCATCAAGCTCACATTTTATGCTTGACAAGGCCATAATCCGGCTCACAGTTATAATAAGCAGCTTATTCGCCGGAGCATTAGCCATTAGCTCACACCATCAAGAAGAAAAACATGAACATCACAAGAGAAGTAAAAGTAAATATTGGAGGAAAAAATTACATTATCGCTTCAGATGACGACTATTTGAAGCACATAAAAAACACCTTTGAACCAGAGATGGTAAAACTATTCAAAGTATTAGCGAGCAAAAGTGAAGTGATTTTGGATATTGGTGCTAACATAGGATGCACGGCTCTATTATTTGGAGAGTTAGCCAAAATCGTTTACGCATTTGAACCATCTCCAACTACTTTTACATTTCTTGAAAAGAATATCTCTAGAGCTGGTCTGAAAAACGTATTCCTTCAAAATATCGGCCTTGGAGCAGCGCCTGGCGAATATACATTAACCTTTTCCCCGTCAAATAGATCCGGTGGCTTTGTCTCTAATCAAACACAGGTTACTACTGGGCACATAATGGAAAAAATAACTATTCTCCCATTAGATGAAGTTCTAAAACCTTTGAAGATATCAAAGATTGACTTTATAAAAATTGATGTAGAAGGATTTGAAGGGAATGTGCTATGCGGTATGCCACAAACACTTGCTACTCATAAACCCATAGTGGTTATGGAGCTAAATCATTGGTGTTTGAACGTATTCCAGCGCACTTCTATTCCTGACTTTTTTGATCTCTTGCGTTCAATTTTCCCTATCCTTCTGGCTGTAGATGGAACGAGTTATTTGAATTTACACAATGAAAGCGACAGTTATGTTGTTATGTATTATCATATACTACACATGAGATTTCCTAACATTGTAGCAACTTTTGATGAGAATAGACTTAATAAGTTCAAGGCTTTATATAAGCATCAATTTATTGCTTAACCCAAGTTGCTAGCTTCTCCTTAACACACAGCAAAAGTCGCCCTGTCAAAGCCGTCAATAGGCGTGTTTTGAGCATCTTAAAGGGTTAGTTTTGCGGGACTGCCTTTGACGCGCGCAAAGGCCTTCGACAGGCTCAGTCACCGGAGCAGCCCGGTGGCTGAGCCTGCCGCAGCCTCTCCCGGTTACCCTACGGCATTGCCTTTGACGGCAATCGCGCAAAAATCGCCCTGTCAAAGCCGTCAATATGCCCTACTACAGGGTTAGTTTTGCGGGACTGCGTTTTTAGCGGCTTTAACCGCCAAATTCGCTTTGGGCTATTCCAAGAAAATAATCCTTCTACTTGCTCCCGCTGGATTGCTAAATCCAGCGGTTTACCAGATACCCCTGGTAGGGCAGAGGCGTGAATTTGACAATCCACGCCGAGCGGGGTGGACGGTTTTAATTCTTGGAACGGCCTTGCGCCGGTAGTGCAAACGGCAACCACGTAACTACTGTACAGACGCACATGAAGACCAAGGGATATGATTTGGGTGTGTTTCATCGGAGTTAAGAGGGGCGCCCGGCCCCAGCGTGCTCTGGACAGTCTCCGACCATGCGCGTCTTCATTCCATAACTAAAACGTGCATCCAACCTGCTTGTATTGCAAACAGTTCATCCGAAGAGCGCCTTCATAAAACCTCGCAACAAACTGGGTGGCTCCTGCCCCCGCACACGCCCACTCTGTCCATTGATGAACACCTGGTAAGTAGTCCCTTCTACATTGTAGCTCGCCAACCACACCGGCAAGAGCACCAGGTTATAAGTATCTACAGAAACCTGGGCCGTGCTGAAATACATGTTTTGCACCCGCCCGCTCTCCCCAACGATACTATAAGGATTTATCCGAACCTGCCGCGCGATCGTCTCCCGGAACTGCTGCCGCGCAAGCAACGAAGCATCGGACATCGTAACATGGTACACTTCGGCAGGCCAATCCGCCAAAAATGCCGGGTTGTAAGGCTGCAATTGTTTCAAATCATATTCGTCTAACTCTTCGGCCAGGTCGGCGGGCAAAGTGTGGCTGGCGGCTACGGGCACATTGTCCAGATTGAGATAATATGTGCCCGAGCGAGACACCATGGTTACGCTACGCCCCTGTTTTTTGACCAGGGTGCAGCGCCAGGGGATGGCACCACCCACATCAAACGCCCAAACAGGGAAGTACACCCCATACAGTCCAGCGCGCGGAGCAGTAACATAGCCATTGCGCCGCAACCACTGCTCCAAGGCCTGTTGCGCCGCCGTCTCACCGATGGTAAACGGCGCGATGGCCTGCGGCAAAATCAATGCTTCTTCCGATAAGTTTGTCACATGTGCCGAGCCACAATACGAGCAAGTGAGCGAAAGCACTCCCGGCGCTGGCAGGAATGCGGCCCCGCATCCACCACATTTAAGCGCGCGCACCCCCTCCGGGCGGGTATGTCCCTTGGCCGTCGCCAGCGTTACCGCAAAATCCTGTCTGGGAACCGCCTTGCCAGAACGCGAGGGGGTGTCCATCAATTGCACCGAACCACAATAGGCGCAGCATAGCTGCTTGCTATCTGCATCATAAGACAGTTTGGCCCCACACTGCTTACAGGTCAACCGCGAGCCAGACAGCAAAGCCCCTACCCCAGTCACCGGTGTGGATTCTGCCCTCGATTGGGTTTCCAAGTGCGCCAGCCCGCGCCAGGCGAGGGGATGTTTGGGATCAATCCGTAGGACGGCTTCCAGGCAAGCGCGCTTGTCGGATGCAGATTCAACGACACCACTCAACCACAGCCAAGCCGTGATGCGGTCTTCGTCACCGGCGGCAACGTGTTGCGTGACCGCTCGGAGATTACGCTGCGCATCTTGCCAGCGGCGCGCTTTGGCTGCGGCAATGCCCTGCGTCAACAACGTATCTGGATCGGCCTCGCTCAACAGCGCAGCCGAAGGCCGCCACCCGCAACGCTCACAGCGCCGCTCCGTCCCGCTGGCATCGAAGAACAACGGGCCGCCGCACTCAGCACAAAGCGCCGGGCCGCTATCCACTGCCAGGCGCAACGTATCCGCGTTCACAACATCTTCAGGTGCCAGGCGTCCATCCAGAATAGCTAACTTCCGGCGCGCACGCGGCTCAGACATATTGATAGCTAAAGCCGATTCAAGGCACTGCCGTTTTTGGGCCGGATCATCCACCATTTCAGCCATCCAAATCCAGGCTTCAACCGCATCTTCATAATCCAGGTCGCAGCTCAATGCACGCTCCAGATAACGTAACGCCTCAGCCTTATCGCCCGCGCGCGCAGCGATCACCCCCCGCAACAACAATTCACGCTTACCCCCCAGGTCTGCCATAGCCCCCTCCCCTCTCGTCAACCCGCCGCACAAGCCCGCTTGCGCCAATACCCCCACAGCCCTAAGCAACCCAACACACCCAACAACGGCCCACCCCACAGCCAACCAGGCCGATAAGTAAACGTAACCCGCCACGCGCCCGGCTGCACCGGCACAGCGCGGAACAACACGTTGGCGCGGAGCAGCTCCATCGCCACGGGCGCAACACTGCCATCGAGCGGCGCCACAGTTACCTGCCAAGCCGGATACCAGGCATCGGTCAGCAGTAGCAGCCCTGCCGCCGCCGCGTGAACTTCCACCTCGATGCGCGTGGGCGTGTAGAGCGTCACGCGCGCGCTTTCACGCACCCCCGGCGACACAGCCACAACAGCTCCTGGCAGCGCCCCTCCCTGCACTACCGCTTCCACCGCCGGATCAAAATCTGGCGCAGCCAACAGCGCCAGCGCGGTTGCATCGTCCGGCGCACTATGAATGCGGTGGACAAGAAACGCGCGCGGCAAGGGCACAAGATTCTCGTAGATTTTCACATCACCGGAGTGAGCCAGGCGAAAGCGATCTGAAAGCGTCAGTGGATAAAACGCCCCGGCGTGCTCATCAAGCAAACTTGCACCGAAGAGCGTCAACCCCGCGTCCCCCGCCCGCAATGTGATAGTGCGCGGCGCGGCGAGCGTATCCCACCGCGCCCGATGGGCCGTCTCCTCCGTCGCAGCGGGCAACGCCAGCGTGACCGGGCCATCGGCCAAGCCCAGCTCCACCGCGCCATCACCCGCATAGAGCAGGCCCAGCGCATCAGCGGCGAAATCGTCCGGCAGCCAGGCCAGGGTCAACGCCTCGCCAGGGGCCAGCGCGGGCTGGAATTGCCGGTCGTAGAAGACGCCATCACTCCAGGCATCCCCGGTCTTATCAGTGATGAGGAAGCGCACGCCCAGCAGCGATAGCCAACGGCCTTCGGGAATGGTCTGCAAATTCTCGCGCAACCGGCCATCAAGCGTGCCTTCCGGCAGCAAGAGGCGCGTGAAGGCGGCATAGTGACGCAACGGCAACAGGCCGCCGTCATAGCCATCCACAGCGTGTACATCGAAGGCCAGCGGCAAGTTTGGCGTGAGCACTTCACGGTGCTTGGCAGCGACCAGATATTGCCAGAGCGCATCAAACGAAAGCGCCTCCTGGTAAATCGCCTCCATTGTAGCCTTATCGCCGGGATCGAACAGCCCTTGCGAGATACTGAGGAAGCGGCCCGGCGGCTCACCCTCCGGCGCAGCACGTGCAGCCGCAACCAAATGTGCCGTCGCCGGGCGTAGATCGGTATAGGCGCGTGGGTCGGTTGCGTGGGTATGGGGGAGGCGGGCGGCGGAAAGGAAGAGTTCGAGCGTGAGGATGAGGAAAATAACGTAATGCGTAATGCGTAATGCGTAATGTGTGAAGCGTGAAACGTGAGGCGTGAGAGGTGCTCTGGTCGGTCTCTGACCAAGCCAGCCGAGCAGTTCATGTAGACCCATACCGGCCAACAGCGCTGCGCCCAGGGCATAGAGAGCGAGGAAGCGGGCCGGGGCGCGGAACTGTGCCACGCCCGGCAGACCCAATCGCGCCGCCAGCAGATACAGGGGATTATACGCCCCCAACGCCAGGAATAGCCCCACCCCGGCCAGGATCGCCAACGCGAGCGCCTGCGGGGAGCGCGCGCGCCACGCCCGCCAGGCTCCCCATCCTGCCAAAGCCAGCCCCAGCAGCCCCAGATAGGCCACGCCCTCCGGCAGGAGCGGCACGACCAGATACGCGGGCAGCAGGGCGCGATGCGCCTCCCAGGGCACGAGTGAGAACGAGACGGCTTCACGCCAGGGCAACCCGCCCGCGCGCATCGAGAAATGGGAAAGTTCCAGCGTGGGCCAGAGCTGTGGCGCGGCGATGAGAGCAGCCAGAGTGAAGGGGATGAAGCGTGATGCGTACTGCGTAATACGTACCGCGTACTGCGTACTACGTACTGCGTACTGCGTAAAACGTAAAACTTGCGGCTTGCTACTACTTGCCGCTTGTCGCTTGCTGCTTGCGGCTTGCAGCATCCACAAGGCGCTGTAAAAGACAACTGCCCCCACCGCCGCGATGAAAGCCGTCTGGGTATGGCCCGCGAGTAGGATCATGGCGAAAGCCAACACGTTAAGCGGGGAGATGTTCAGGCGAGCCGCTGGCAACAGGACGAGCGGGAGCCAGGCCAGGCCGTGCAGCTGGTTCAGGTGCTCCACATGCACACCGAGGAACCCGCCCCCAGCGTAAAGCAGCCCGGCGACCGCCGCACCCCACCGCCCCGCGCCAAGCCGCCGTGCCAGGATAACGGTGTTGCACGCCGCCACCCCCAGATGCAACAATACGCTCACGTGCAATGTGCGCGTCGCGCCAGCCAACGTAGGCCCGGAGAGCCACCACAGCGGCCAGTTGAGCGGATAGAATACGCCTACCTGCGAATTTGCCAGTAATGGCGCACCGGCAAAGAGCATGGGGTTCCACAGAGGTAACGTCCCGGCCTGAAACGCACGCGCTGCCGCACTCCAGTAAGGGAAGAAATACAGGTGCAGGTCACCGTTCGCCAATACGCGCCCAGCGAGCAAGCGCAGATAGAGCAACGCAAGCGCCGCTCCCAACGCCAGCCAGGGCAGCGCGGCCCGGCTACGGATTGCAAAGGCGACGCGTTTGAAGAGCATTGGCATCTTCGGGATCAATGCGCAGAGCAATTTCGATGTAAGGGAGAGCTTCCGAGCATTGATCGAGGAAATAGTGGCACAGAGCCAGCGTATAATAATACTCGATGGGAGCACGGCGCACGGCCCCAGTGGTACCATCAAGCGATAGGCTGCCGTCGGCCAGCGGGATTAGCGGTGGGGTGTACACGCGCGACCGTTCTGGGCTTTGCAAGGGCGTGAACCACCCGATGTAGCTCTGACCGAACGGCGCGGGTGGCAAACCCTGCAAACGCAGATTGTAACGCCCGGAGAGTACATCCAATCGCATCGAGCCTTGCACAGCCGGATAATCCGCACCGCCTACGACCAAACCCCGCAGCGGGCCTTCCGGATCATAAGGATGTACAAATTCAACGCGCAGCACCTCTGGGCCAGTTGGCGCAGCCTCTAGCGCGCCCGTTGGTTCCAGCGTTACAATGAAATAAACTACCCGGCGACGTGCTTCGGCATCGGCATAACGGATGGCATTACGATAGGCAGGAATGGCATCTTCGTAATTGCGCCGTTGGAAATACAATGTCGCCAATCGCCCGTGCGAGCGGTAGTAGGTGGGGTCGAGTTCCAAAGCTTGCTCGAAATTGCGCTGCGCAGGACCGTAATCGCCTTGCAACAGTTGATACCAGGCCAGCAAATCTGCTGCCGCCGCACTCTGCGGATCAGCCTCAACCGCTGCGGCGAAGCTCTCTTGCGCCAAAGTAGAGTTTCCCAACACTTGTGCATTGCGGCCAATTGCCATGTGCAAATGCCCCATCTCATGCCGCGCCAGGGCATCCTTGTAAGCCTGAATCGCGCCAGAATAGTTTCCCTGCATCTCCAGGATGTAGCCATAATTGCGCAGCACATCCACGCTGTTGATATCGAGCTCCAGCGCGGTACGGATGGCATCATTGGCGTCGAACCAGCGCCCGGCGTCCATGTACGCCTCAGCCAGATACGAGTACGCATCGGCATGGGTAGGATCCAGGCTGATCGCGCGCTCACAAGCGCGAACAGCCTCCGCAGTCACTCCCAACCAATCATAAGCCATGCACAACATCGTGAGGGCTTGCGGATTGTCCGGCTCGATCAACAACGCCATGCGCGCCATTTCCAAACCGCGTTCTGGGCGACCGCGCCACACCAACAACCGGGTCATATTGACATACATCTCGATATGCTCCGGTTCCATATCCAAGGCGCGGGCGTGAGCTTCCACCGAACCGGTCAATAAACCCTCGCGGTAAAGCGCGTCCCCTTCCGCCTGAAAAGACATAGCTGAACGGGTAGGCGTAGGCAGCGGCGTGGGTGTGTTTGCCAATGGCAATGATCCACCGCCGGGAATGTCCCAGTTCAAGTAAATGAAAGTCCCGCCCGCTACAATTAACACGAGCATGAACAACCAGCGCAACAACGGAGAGCTGCGACGCCGACGGCGATAGTCTTTGAGATACATATTGGTTCCTGAAAAATTACCTTATGCGATAACAATCTAAAAGGCGTAAAACGTAATGCGTAATGCGTAATGCGTAAAAATTTTTTAGTCACGCTTGACGTTTTACGTCTCCCTGTGCTTGATACCAGTCCCACGCCTCCTGCACCGCCTCACGCGCTGTGACGAGCGGAAAACCCAGCTCGCGGTGCGCTTTGCTGCCGTCAAAGTACATCTCGCGGGCGCTCAGGCGCAGCTGATTCCCCTCCAGCGGCGGGGGCGCGAGGGGCAGCAGCCGCCACGCATCCAGCAGCAGCGCGAGCGGGCCAATCACGGCACGGGGCATGGCAAAACGCGGCGGCGCGACGCCCACCACCTCCGCCACCAGACGCATCAACGCGCGGTGCGAGAGGTTCTCGCCATTGAGAATGTACCGCTCGCCGGTCACGCCACGCTCGGCAGCGAGGACATGCCCCGCACCCACCGCCCGCGCCCCAGCTAGCCCCATCCCGCCCGGCGGCGCGACCACGTTCAGGCCACGCTGCGCCGCGCGCAAAATCTCGCCCCCCACAAAATACACATCGCGCTGCCCGATGACCGAGACGGGGTTGACGATGACTACATCCAACCCGGCGGCGACAGATTGCTGCACGGCTTCTTCAGCCAACACTTTGCTGTGGCCGTAGGGGAAGCGATGCGGCGGCAAGTTAAATCTCGCCGTCTCATCGAGCCGCTGACCGGACTGCGTGGGCACGCCCAATACCGCCACCGAGCTGGTGAAGATCACCCGCTGCGCGCCGCAGGCTTGCGCCGCCCGCAGCACATTGCGCGTCCCTTCCACGTTGACGTGATAGATCAGATCGGGCTTGTTCCGCCAATACTGCGAGATGGCCGCCGCGTGGAAAATCCAATCGCAGCCAGAGGCCGCTTCGAGCAGCGAATCGTATTCGGTCACATCGCCGATGGCAAAATCGGGCTGTAACCCGGCGAGCGCATCCAGCCGCGAGGTGGCGCGGCGCAAGGCCACCACGCGATGCCCTCGCGCCAGCAGCGCCTCCACGATGTTCGCACCCACGCAGCCAGTCGCGCCTGTGACTAAGACTCGCATCGCCCGCCTACAACACCGCGTCTACCGCGCGCACCAGGTCGCCGCTGGCGACCAGCTGCCGCGCCTGCTCGATCAGCGGGGAGAGCGGCGCATCGTGCTCTAGGAAGGCAACGCGCTCGCGCAAGGCCGCCAGGGCTGCCGCCGTCCCACGGCCCTGTTGCGCGCCCGCGCCCAGCTGCTCCCGGCGGAACTGAATCCCCTGCGCCGCCGCCAACAGCTCGATGCCCACAATAGTCTCGACATTATCGAGGACTTTCACCGTATGATGTGCAGCGTTCGTGCCCATGCTCACATGATCCTCAGTATTGGCTGAGGTGGGAATGGTATCCGCCGAAGAAGGATGCGCCAGCACTTTGTTTTCGGAAGCGAGCGCCGCCGCCGTGTATTGCGCCAGCATGAAGCCACTCTCCAGCCCCCCGTAGCGGGTGAGGAACGGCGGCAAACCGCTGCTGAGCGATTCATCCACCAGCCGCGCCACGCGCCGCTCGGAAATGTTGCCCAGTTCCACCAGCCCCAGCTTGACGTAATCCAGCGCCAGCGCCACCGGCTCCGCGTGGAAGTTGCCGCCGGAGATGACGGTGGGATCGCCATTAGGCTCAAAGAAAATTAGCGGGTTATCGGTAACGGCGTTCAATTCGATTTCCAACGCCCAGCGCGCATACGCAATGGTGTCGCAAATCGCGCCATGCACTTGTGGGATGCAGCGCAGGCTGTACGCATCCTGCACATCGCGGGGATCGTGCGGGCGCGTGAAGGTGCTGCCCTCCAACAAGCGGCGCATGGTCGCGGCGCCGTCCACCTGGCGGGGGTGTGGGCGGACGAGATGCACCCGCGCATCGAAGGCCGCCGGGGTGCCGCGCAGGGCTTCCAGCGAGAGCGCCCCGGCGATGTAGGCCGCGCGGATAAGGTTCTCCGCCCGCAGCGTCGCCAGCGCGCCGATGGTTGTGGTAACGGTGGTGCCATTGATGAGCGCCAGCCCTTCTTTGGCCGCCAACACCACCGGCTCGAGTCCGGCGCGGCGCAGCGCTTCACCGCCGGGGAGCGATTCCCCCGCGTAGTGCGCTTCGCCTTCGCCGATGAGGACGCAGGCCAAATGCGCCAGCGGGGCCAGGTCGCCGCTGGCGCCCAACGAGCCGTAAGCCGGGATGCGCGGCAACACGCCGCGATTGAGCAGCTCCAGCAGCGCGGCTACGGTTTGGGGACGGATGCCGGAATGTCCCATCGCCAGCGTATTGGCGCGCACAGCAATGATGGCCCGCACAGTGGCTGCATCCAAATCAGCGCCGGCGCCGGCGGCATGGCTAAGGATCAGATTGCGCTGAAGCGCCGCCACATCAGCGGGCGGGATGATGCGCCCCTTGAACGCACCGAAGCCAGTGGTGATACCATAAGCAATCTCGCCCCGCGCGAGCAAGGTCTGCACCCCCCGCCACGAGCGTTCCATCGCCTCAATAGCGTAGGGAGCTAAAATCGCTTGCACGCCAGAAGCGGCAGCGGCCACATCTTCCATCGTCAAATGCTCACCGGTAATAGTTATGGTTTGCATAGCACCTCTTCTGGAAATCTCAAATCGGCAAATCTCAAAATCTTTTTGCTACCGTACACTTGTAGATTTTTGCCACGAATTCACTTAAATTAACACGAAAACAATAAGAAATTCGTAAAATTCGTGCTAATTCGTGGCTAAAACTGAATGCGCTTGGAAAATGCACGGTAGACAAAAAATCTTTATACGTGAAACGTGATTCCTGATAGGATGTAGCTCCGCCTCTCTCCTACTCCCCCTGTCTACCGGCTTACATGAATATCCTTGATGTTCAACTGCAAACGCACATTCCCATTCCACTCGTTACGTTCAAAGGTGTAGGCCACATCAATGGTATTGGGTAAACGCCCCACCCAATGCCCTTGCCGGAAGGCGATGGCATCCCACACGCGCCCGTTCGCATCGCCCAACGCAAGTTTAAGATGCCGCCCGTCCGCCCCCACCGGGCGCATACTGACGACACGCGCGTAGCGGCTTACCAGCACCGGCGCGAGATTGCCATACCCAAAGGGTTGTAAGGCTTCAAACGCCTCACACAACTGCCAGGAGAGCGTATGTAGCGGCGTTTCGGCATCAACGTAGATCTCAGGAGATAAAGACAAATCACCCAGACGTTCTGCCGCCAGCGCGAGCAATCGCTCACGCAGCGCCGGAAGGCGCTCGGTACGCACAGTAAAACCTGCCGCCGCCGCGTGCCCACCATACTGCTCCAGCAGTTCGGATACGCTATCGAAAGCTTCCGTGATATGGAATTCTGGGATTGAACGCGCCGAACCTTTGCTAAACTCCTCTCCCTGCTCCACCACAATTGCCGGGCGATAGAATTGCTCCATCAAGCGCCCCGCTGCCAACCCAATAACACCTGGCGGAAAGGTGGAGGAAACAGCAAAGAGCAAAGGCTGTTCCACGCCGACATCGCCCACTTCGGCCTGGGCCATCATCTGCACCTGCTCGGTGAGCTGCTGACGTTCGCGGTTCAAAGTGTCCAATTCCCGTGCCAACGGCAACGCGACGGACATATCGGCAGCCATGAGCAAATCGAGCGCGGTGCTGGCGTGCGAGAGTCGCCCGGCCGCATTAAGACGCGGCGCCAACGTGTATCCGATCAACATGGCTGTAACCTGGCCCAGCTGCTGCCCGCTCACTTCGATCAGAGCCGCTACCCCGGGACGCCGCCCGGCGTTGATATCTACCAGCCCCCGCCGCACCAGGTCACGATTCTCACCCAGTAATGGAACCATATCAGCCACTGTGCCGAGCGCAGCCAGGTCGAGTAAATCATTTTCGGGCAAGACACGGCGGGTCGTGGAAAGCGGCACCTGTGCATTGGTACGCAAGAGCGCCTGCGCCAGTTTGAAGGCGACGCCGGCCCCGGCCAGCTCGCGAAAGGAGTATTTGCTATCTTCCCGCCGGGGGTTGATGACGGCGTCGGCAGGGGGGAGAGCCGCGCTAATGTGATGATGATCGGTAACGATAACGGCCATTCCCAACGAGCGGGCCAGTGCAACTTCATCCAACGAGCGGATACCACAATCCACGGTAATCAAGAGTTGCACGCCGGCTTCCGCCAATGTGCGGAGGGCTTCGGGATTAAGGCCGTAGCCTTCCTCCTCACGGTCGGGGATGTAAGGGCACACCTCCGCGCCGAGCGCATTGAGCGTTTGGGCCAGGATAGCTGTGGCTGTCACACCGTCCACATCGTAATCGCCATAGACGGCTATTAGACCGCCCGCCAAGACAATACGGCGAATCAAGGTTACAGCGACGTCCATATCCCGCAGTAGGAAAGGGTTTTCTGATGCACCCGTATCACTGAAAAAAGCAGCTATCTCTTCGGGAGCTGCCAACCCACGATTATACAACACCTGCGCCACCACCGGATGGAGGTCAGAAGCGCGCTCGATAAATTGCTGGGGCGCGGGGGTCGCAATCCGCCACTGCATTGCCTGAGAGAGTTCGATCATGTATCCATATCCTGCATAGAGTTTTGATGCATGAAACGTAATGCGTGAAGAGAATTACGTTTCACTCTCAGTAAGTATACCACAGGGAGAAAGAGGGTCAAAAAAAAGGCGGCTTCCCTTTCAGGAAGCCGCCTTTGGTAAACGCGAGAAGCTTAAATCCAGCCCTGCTTCTTGGCGAAATCGGTTACAACGGGAACCGTGACCCACTTGCCGTTGTAAGACTGATAGCCCAGGTAAATCTGGTAGAACCAGACAATCCAGAGCACCAAACAGCCAAAGCCAGCAGTGACAGTGGACAAGATGATGACGAGCGCGCCGACAATCAAGGACTGCATAGCATTGTACTTGAGGAAGGGGCGATTTTTCTTGTCTTCCATGAGTAAAATAATGATTGACACCAGCGGCGCGAAGATCCAGGCCAGCAGCGCCCACAGCTTGTCATCACTAGTTACATCGTCCACCATTCCAGGTTGCATATCCATACTTTGAGACTCCTTTCCTTACTGTGAAATAGATTGTTGAGAAAAAGAACAGTCAAACCTCGCAAGCCCCTTTATTGTAGGTTAAAATACGAGAAAAGTCAAGCGCGAATTGTGCTAAGGGTATAGGACAAATTATTGGGGAGTTTTCCCCCTATCCCCCTGCCCCCTTTCCCCGCAAGCGGGGGAAAGGGGGGATTTTTTTTGAGGGAGTTTTGAGCGGCGGCTTCGCCGCCGCTCAAAACTCCCTTTATTTTCTCCCCCTCCCCGCACCGCATAGCGGCGTGGGGAGGGGGCAAAATTCTCAAAATGAGGCGAGCTGCAAGTTTAGAAAGGTATTTTTCAGATAAGAATCGTTCTTTATCCAATAATTTGTCGTATACCCTTGTGCTAAAGGGTCAGGGTTCTAATGCAATCCACACTTGCTCGCCACGCGCGGAGGGCAAGGATGTGAGGCGAAACCGCTCATAAACGGCGATTTCCGCGTAGGTGGGTGCAGTTTCCAATGGCGCAAAGGGATGCGAGTCGAGGATGTACCCGCCCCGCGTGACCCATTTGAGCGTAGGGATGGTGCTCAGTGCCGGCTGGAAATCATGCATGGCGAGCAGTGATCTATCGGCGCCCCACAGACGCGCGCTGACGGCATAATCATCCACCAGCGGGCGCGTGACGCGCCAGCGCAGATCCAGCACCGTCTGCCCGCCACGTTCGCGCTGCGCCAGGCCGGTGAGCACCATGCGGTCGGCAAAGGGAACATAAAGGCTTGCTTGCGGCGGCGCAGGCAAGCTCGTTGACCACAAGGACACCCTACGCCCATCCAGGCGTGTGAAGTGCAACACGGGCCGTGCGTCCGACGCGACAGGCAACCGCACACTCTGGCAATGCCCCCACTCCAGCGAGCCAACAAGCGCGGTCTGCTCCCCGCTGTGAGCGACTAGAGCTGCGCCTGGCCCGCACCAGTGCAGGTACAGCGTGGCGCGCTCGCCATCCACATCATAATCATAGCCACGCAAAAAAGGGCCGCCCGGTACAAAGCCGAGCGTGACATGCTCAGACGGCAAGCGCGGATAGCGACAATCGAGCGGGAGGGACGCCAGCGCCACATCGCCCCTATCCTGGAACGTACCGGCGCTCACCGTATAGACGCCTACCCGCAGCTCCGCCATCGCCTGACACATATCGAGTGGTAGGAGCAGATCGAGCCGCGCAAAGCGTACCACGCCCGCAGCCGTATCCTCGCCCAAGTAGCGATCACCCGCGGCCAGGAACGTGCCATCCGCGCCCCACAGCCGCCCGGCGAACGAGGGCGCGGGTGACTGCGAGCCGGTGGCCTGCCACGCCAGCTGCACTTCAAGGATGCTGCCCGGTGTGCGCGGGCCAACGGCTTTGAAGCCCAGCACGCGCACCGGGCCGAGGTCAGCCTCTAGCGGGGCAAAGCCCAACGCCGGATCGAGCGCGGTAAGCGGCTGCCGGTAGAGCCGATAGCCGCCGCCCACCGGCGCAGACGCCCAACCGGGCCAATCGTAAGCGTGCGTGGTGAAGACCGCACGAGTCCCGGCAGCTTCGGCACGGGCCAGCCAAACGGCCTCGTAATCCAGCGGTGGCTCTGGGTAGACGTAGGCCACGTCCACATCCGCCCCCAACCCTTCCACAGTCTGCAAGACCCACAGCGGCGTGGCCCAGTGCCAATCCGCAAGGATCAACGCTCCAGACGGCGCAGCTTCCAGCAGCGGCGCAACCCGATCGCGGATGGAGGTGTCGGCAGCCAGCGCGAGGAAATCGGGCAACCGTGAAGACAAAGGCCGGAACAGCAATAATAACAATCCAGAGATAAAAATTTTAGATTTTAGATTTTGGATTTTGGGTTTGCGATTTGCGATTTGCGATTTGCGATTTGCGATTCGCCATTCGCCGTTCGCCATTCTCGCCACCGCCACCCCAAATACAAGCATCAGCGGCAGGTAAGCAGGCATGAGATATTCCACTGTCTGCGGCGCGCGGTAGGTGATGGTGATGAACGTGTGTAGCATCCAGCCGGCCAACAGCGAGAGCGCGAGCGGCCCATCGCGGCGCAGGAGCCAGCCCCAACCAATCCCTATCGCCAGCAACCAGAGGGGCGCGAATTGGAAGGTGTAGAGCACCGGGATAAGGGGCAGGCGCAAAGCCAGATCAGGCAAGTTAGCGAAAGCGAGCATGTCGCCGCTGAAACCTTGCGCCAGGACGTGATGCCAAAATCCGCCCCAGGTATTGAGGCCGGGATCAGCGAGGGGGACATTCGCCATACCCCCACGCAAGGGAATATAGAGCTGCGGCAGCAACCACGCCGCTGCGCCGATGAGGGCAGCTTTCCACCAGCAGCGCGGCCGGACGAAGAGCCGCGCATCGGCCAGTAGCAAATAAAATGCCCAGCTCGCAGCGATGAAAATCAGCGAAGGGTGATGGCCCACCCCCAGCCCCAACGCGAGAGCCAGACTCACCAGAGCACGAGAGTTCTTTGCGGTTGCATAGCAGCCCAGAGCCAGGAAGCCCCACGCACCGAAGAGCATGGTAGGCATACGGATATTGGCAGTGGTGGCCTGCGCCCAGAAAGTGGGCGAAAGGCCCAACAGCAGCGTCGCAGCCAGACCGCCCAGCACAGCAGCGCGCTCTGGCAAGCGCAGCTGTTGCGCCCAGACCCGGACGGCATCGCCCACAAGCACCAGCGTAAGCGCAGCAAGCGCGGCGCTAAAAAGGTTGAGTCGAAAAGGAAGCGCGCCGAATGGCAACAGCCGCACCCAGAGCGCGCCGAGTACAGTGTACAGCGGATAGCCGGGGGGATGCAAGATACCCCACCCGGCGGCTGCCAGCTGGAACTCGCCGCTATCGGCGGGAAGAATGTCGTGGGCGGCAGTGGCGGCGTAGAGCAGGAAGAACGCCAGCCCAAAAACAATTTTAATTTTTTGGATGGTTTTGATTTCCATAGCAACAGGACTCGTATAGCCCTAACTCAAGTTGCTGCCTGTCTGCCAGAATTGTTATGGGCCACGGATTCACATAGATTTTACGGACAAGAACCAGACAAAATCGTCTACTCCGTAAAATCCGTAGCCCTAATCTCTGCATCAGACCAGGCAGCAACTTACGTTAACCCGATTTTAACTGCAGCAGGCACTGAGAACGCGATGCCATCACAAAATCATAACAACTTTTACGAACGCTGCGATAAACTTCTCCACCTACTCCAACAGCAGCTTCTGCGCCCGATCAGCGATGTCTTCAGCCGTGAAACCGAATTCGCGCTGCAAAATCTGGTACGGGGCCGATGCGCCGAAGCGGTTGATGCCGATGATCGCGCCCTGTTCACCAACGTACTTCTCCCAGCCGATGGTGACGCCGGCCTCAATGGCGAGCCGCTTGGGGATGTCCGGCGGCAGCACGGTAAGCCGATAGAAGAGGGGTTGCGTATCGAAGAGCTCACGGCAGGGCATACTGATGACGCGCACCCCAATGCGCCGCTCGGCGAGCACCTGCTGCGCAGCCAGGGCAACTTCCACCTCGGAACCGGTGGCAATAAGCAGCATCTCCGTATGATCCAGGGAGGAGTTGCGCAGAATGTACCCGCCGCGCGCCACGCCTTGCGCGGCGGCAGCAGCGGTCTCCGGGAAAACCGGTAACTTCTGACGGGTAAGGGCCAGCACAACCGGGCCGTGCTTTTCACCCAGCGCCCAACGCCATGCCGCGACAGTCTCATTAGCGTCCGCCGGGCGCATCACCGTGAGGTTAGGAATCGCCCGCAGCGCCAGCAATTGCTCTACCGGCTGATGGGTCGGGCCATCCTCGCCCACAAAGATCGAATCGTGGGTAAAGACGTAAGTTACAGGCAGCTTCATGATTGCCGAAAGGCGCACTGCCGGGCGGATGTAATCACTGAAAACCATAAACGTCGCACCATAGACGCGCAAGCCGCCGTAGAGCGCCATGCCGTTAAGGATGCCACCCATACCCAGCTCGCGCACGCCAAAGTGGAAGTTACGCCCCATGGTCGTGTCCTTCTGGAAATCGGGAAAGCCCTTGAGATAGGTGTTGGTGGAGGGGTGTAAGTCTGCCGAACCGCCCAACAGTTCGGGGATGACCGGTGCGAGCGCATTGAGCGCCTTACCGGAAGCGGCACGCGTCGCCAGCGGCCCTTCCTCCGGCTTGAAGACAGGCAGCACACTTTCCCAACCTGGGGGCAAGTGTCCCGCGGTGAGGCGTTGCAGTTCGGCTGCGTCTTCGGGATACTCGCGCGCGTAGTTGGTCACGAGCTCCTGCCAAACGGCCTCGACACGCTGCCCCTGCGGCAAGGCCAAACGATATTGCGCCAGAACGTCATCCGGCACAAAGAAGGGTTCGTCGCTAGGCCAACCGAGCGCGGCTTTGGTCAAACGGATTTCTTCCACCCCCAGCGGCTCACCATGCGCAGAGGCCGTACCTTGTTTATTGGGGCTCCCATAGGCGATATGGGTCTTGCAGCAGATCAGGTGCGGCTGGCCCTTGTGGGTTTGCGCGGCACGGATAGCGGCGTCAATGGCGTCGGTATCGTGAGCATCAATGCTCTGGACGTGCCAGCCGTAAGCCTGAAAGCGCTGCACGACATCTTCGGTGAAGGCCAGGTCGGTGGAGCCTTCAATGGAGATCTCGTTGTCATCGTAGAAATAGATGAGACGTTCGAGACCCAAATGCCCCGCCAGCGAGGCGGCCTCGTGGCTGATGCCCTCCATCAGATCGCCGTCAGAGACGATGGCGTAGATGTAGTGATCGAGAATGTGATAGCCCAACCGGTTGAAGCGCGCGACAAGGTGCTGTTGCGCAATCGCCATGCCCACGCCGTTGGCGAAGCCCTGTCCTAGCGGCCCGGTGGTCGTTTCAATGCCCAGGTCGAGATCGTATTCGGGATGACCGGGGGTCTTGCTATCCCACTGGCGAAAACGTTTGAGATCGTCCATAAAAATGGGGTAGCCAGTGAGATGCAGGAGCGCGTACAGCAGCATCGAACCATGACCAGCGGACAGCACAAACCGATCACGGTTGATCCAGTGCGGGTTATGGGGGTTGTGCTTGAGATGGCGCGTCCACAGCACATAAGCGACATCCGCCATACCCATTGGCATTCCCGGATGGCCGGAGTTGGCGTTTTGGACAGCGTCCATTGCCAGCACGCGCAAGGCGTTGATACAGCGTTGTTGTAATTCAGTGTTAGGCATTCAAAGTCCTCCTGGGAAAAATCTAAAAAATCAGCGAATGGTGAATGGTGAATGAAAAACTGCTTTCTACATCTTCTTTACGCATTACGTTTTACGCAGTACGGGTGCTATGCGGGCAAGGTTTTTGTTGCGCGTGACGGGTCATGCGCGGATGAGCATAACCGCTTGTGTGGCTGGTCAAGCGCGGCCAGGGCCATACCCAACACTTTCACCCTCTCTCCGAGAGGCTGCGTAAGGCGACGGTGACACGACGGGGGCGCTCGGTAAGCAGTCCCAACTGTTCCCACTCCTGCGCCAGCCGGGAGAGGCGTTGGCGAGAGAGGCGTTGCTCGAACGCGGCGTGGAGATCTTTGAGGCGGAAGTCACCATCTAGCTCGGTTAGGGCATAGTTGACCAGCTCACGTTGGAGCGGCGTGATGTCTGGAATCGTGGCGGGCGGGCGGATTTGTGGCTCGATGATAGCAGCGCGGAGCATCTCCAACCACAGTGTCATATCCTCGATGAGATACCCCAGCTGAAAGTACAGGCGATTGGCCCATTCCGCTTCACCCTCAAGATCATGGATGAAGGGCGGGGAGCTCTCCAGCGTGCCGTAAGCAGCAAAAGGGAAATCTGCACCGTGAAAGACGCCGACGGCGGGCGAAGCTGCCTGAGCGCGCAGCAGATCCCAGCGTTGCTCAGTAACGGTAAAGTCAATGTTAATCGTAGCAAGGATACCACCTGGCAATCGCCAATACCAGGCAGCACCAATACGCCCCTGGTAGCCGTCCATACGCTGACCTACTTCTTCGAGAATTGTATCAGCCAGCGTCAGGGCTTGATAGGATGGGTAAAATCTGGGCATAGGTAAAACCTCTCAAAAAGCTAAAATTTCACGCAAAGTCGCTAAACCACCAGCATTCCCTCTCAGACCTATCAGGTTTTTGAAACCTGATAGGTCTGAGAAAAATCAAAAAACTCTGTGGTTAAAAATATGGGTTTTGCGGCAGAGTCATTCTTCTGTCATAAACTTGAGCAGGCTCAGCGGGGTGCTCAAGAAAGCCCGCACATAGCGCTCCGTGACCAACGGTTTCTCGAACTGCGGCCAGTGCCCGGCATTGGGAATGATGCGGAGGTCGGCCTCAGACCAGGCTTTAGCCACAACACTGGCGTCGCGCAACGGCACAGTGTTGTCTTCCATGCCCCAGATCACCAATGCGGGCACATCCAACTCTTTCAACCGTTCGCGCAAGTCATTGTTGCGCATCGCATCGAAGCACTCGGCGCGCACATGACCTTGCCCTTTACGGCGCGCATCGGCGCGGATACGCTCGTACTCCTGGCCCGTGATGCCGCTGCGATCAGCAAAGAGTGCCGGGCGCAACAACCGATCGGTAACGCTCAACATTTGCGGCTCCAGTATTTCCACCAACCAGCGAGTAAGCACAAACCGCTCCATCCAGACAAAGGGGTACATGAACAGGTTGATAAACATGGACAGATTGCCGCTGATGGTGGGACAGAGCAAAACCATGCGCTCTACCAGCTCCGGGTACTTGAGCGTCAGATTGATGCTAATCATCCCCCCCATTGAATGCCCAATCAGTACCACTGGCTTATCTGTTTCGGCACGGATCAAATCAGCGAGCAATTCCACATAAGCATCAATAATTGTGTGCCCTTTGAGAGGCGGGGATTGCCCAAAGCCTGGTAAATCCACAGCCAGACAACGATGACGCCGGTTGACAATAGGCAGGAGTGGCGAGACCGCATACCAGGAGCTCGACCAACCATGAATTAGCACCGCGAGTGGCCCGTTGGCGCGCCCTTCTTCGTGGACGTAGACTTGTTGTTCGTTCACAGTGTACACGGTCATTTTGGAGACAGACATGGCGCCCTCCCTGGAAAATCAGTGAATGGCGAATCTCAAACGGCGAAAGGTGAAATTTTCACGCATCACGTTTCACAATCTGCAGCTCTTCTTCGCGCGAGGTAATCTCGCCATCCAGTCGTGCAACGCGCAGTTGACGCAACAACTCGGTGTAGCGTGGGCCGGGCGGCAAGCCCAATGCGCGTAAATCGCGCCCGGTGAGTTCCGGTTGGATGTGTTGCCATTGACTCCAATAGGTCTGCAAACGCTGCCGCGTCGCCGCGTTCGGCGTGGTCAACCAGAGTAAAGCTAACAAGCGTCCGGGGAACGGCTCCAGCAGCGCGCAGAGTTGGCTGGGCCGGTCGAGCAACTGCATGGCTTGCGGCAACGCTTGCAATTCCTTCAAACGCAATAAGTCATCCGAAAGCTGCCGGGGCATGAGGAAGTACTGGGCCAAACGTCCCACCAGCGCCGAATCGCACACATATAGCCACAAGGCCCAATGTAAAAAGCAGCGATCGTCAGCATCAAGACCCCAAAAGGCAAAATCGAGGGTTTCGCGCAGGAGCACAAAATGCTCGCGCAACCAGCCGTTGCCACCGAGCGCCGGTTCGATATGCTCAAGTGCGCCCAGCTCCGCTAACCGCGCCAGGGCTTTTTCGGGCGCGGCTTCGCCAAAGATGAGCTCTAGCTCGTGGCGGATGCGCCCCCCAGTAACGCGGTTGAGCAGCGGCAGCGCCTCAGCGATGAGCCGCTCGCTGCGCTCATCAAGGCTGAAGCCCAGACGCGCCTCAAAGCGCGCCGCCCGCAAGATACGGGTGGGATCATCCACAAAACTAAGGCTGTGCAGCACACGGATGACGCCGGCTTCAAGGTCGGCCTTGCCGTTGTAGAAATCGAGCAGTTCACCCCAATGGCCCGGATCGAGGCGCAAAGCCAGGGTGTTGATGGTGAAATCGCGCCGGTGCAGGTCTTGTTTGATGGAGCTGCGCTCGACGAGCGGGAGCGCGGTGGGGTGGTCGTAAAACTCGGTACGGGCCGTGACCAGGTCAATGCACTCCGGCAGGCCGCTGGTATCTGCTGCGCCCACCTGCGCCCAGACCCCGGCATCGAGCAGCCATTTGGCGGTGCCGAAACGGCTGTGGGTGCGCACCTCGCCGCCATACTGCGCCACGAGGTTACGCGCCAGCCGGATGGCGTCGCCCTCGACGACCAAATCAACATCGAAGATGGGAAAGTGCAACAGCAGATCGCGCACGAGGCCACCGACGAAGTAGAGCCGGTCTCCCAGCTCTGCGGCGGCAGCGCCGGCCCGTTTGATCAGATCGAGCAAAGGCATAGGGAAGGCCGCTGCAATTTGCCGGGCTATTTTTTGGCGTTCTTGTTCCACCTCCGAGGGGGGAATGCGGATGAGATCGGTGCGGGTGACAACACCGGTAATGCGTCCGGCGGTGACAACGGGGATTTGCCCCCACCCAGTTTGAATCATCAGATCGCGCACCCGCTCGGAGGAGTCGTCCGGGGCAACGGTGATTTCGCCCGCCTCCATAATCTGACTGACGGGTTGGCGTTGCCAGGCGTGGCGCAGGGCACGATCCACGGCATTGCGCGTGACCAAACCTACTACCCGGTCGCCCTCAACGACAGGGTAGCCTTCATGTCCGGTGCGCTGCATCTGCGCAGCGACAACCTCGATGTGCATATCCGGCGGGACTGTCCGCACGCCCCAGGACATCAAATCGCGCACAGCGACACGGGCGCGCACGTATGTCGCAAGCAGCGTGCGCAGTTCATCACGCACAGCTTCCACGTCACGGTCACGCACCAGGGCCGCAGCTGCCCGATCATGGCCCTTGCCGCCGAAGTGCGCGGCGATATCGGCGACGTTGATGTCGTCACTAGTGCTACGGGCCACCAACTGCGTGTTATGATCCATTTGCACCAAAACAAAGAGGGCAGAGGGGTCGAGCAGCTCCCGCAGCTTATGCGCCAGAGTAGAGAGTTCCTCCTGCAAGTCACCGGCACGCGCCCAGGCGATGACGACCGGATGACCGTCAAAGTGCAAAGTCTCCGATTGTTCGAGCAATGCCTCGTAAAGGATTTTCTGCCCTTCGGTGAGCGGATGCTGGAGGAAGTCCATAACGATGTCGAGGCTAGCACCCTGGCCCATGAGCCACGCAGCGGCGCGTAAATCGCGGGCCGTAGTGGCAGAATAGGAGAGCGAACCAGTATCTTCGTAGATGCCGGAGAGCAGCAGCGTGGCTTCTACGCCGTTGAGGGGAATCAGGCGCGCGGAAATAGATTCGACCAGCAGGGTGGTCGTCGCACCGATGGGCTGGCCCTGAAAGCGCCAGTGGGCAGGGAGGGTTTCAGGGGGCGTGTGATGATCAATAATGAGAACTTCATCTACTTCCGGCCCCATCCCACGCACGGTGACGAGGGTCTGCGTATCCACCAGGATAACGCGGTGGATATGCTGCCCACGCGGGAGCGTATCGGCATCCACAAAAGGAAGCTGTGAGTTGTAGAGCGCGAGGAAAGCCTGCACATTGCGGTTGATGCGCCGCGGCAAAATTGGGCGCGCTTCAGGGAAAAGCTTGTGCGCTCCCAGCAGGCTCGCTATCGCGTCAAAATCGGCGTTCTCGTGGGTTAAGATAACTCGCATGGTCATGATTCCTACTCCATTATAGCATGATGCGAGGAGACGTGAAACGTGGGACGTGATTAGGGGTATCACTCCGCTGAAACGCAGTTAGCAGCGCAACCGCTATGTGATGGGATAAGTTTTCTAAAGGCGATAGGCCGGGGGACGTGATGCGGGCAATGTGAAGAGATTTAGGACACGGATTTTTCGCAATCGCGCCAAAGTCACCCGATCAAAGCCGGCAATAGGCGTGTTTTGAGCATCCTACAGGGTTAGGTTTGCGGTATGGCCTTTGACGCGCGCAGAGGCCTTCGACAGGCTCAGTCACCGGAAGCAGCCCGGTGGCTGAGCCTGCCGAAGCCTCTCCCGGTTGCCCTCCGGCATTGCCTTGGACGGCAATCGCGCCAAAGTCACCCTGTCAAAGCCGGCAATAGGCGTGTTTTGAGCCATCCTACAGGGTTAGGTTTGCGGTACGGCCTTTGATGCGCGCAGAGGCCTTCGACAGGCTCAGGCACCGGAGCAGCCCGGAGGTGATTGCAAAAATGTAAAGCGTCATCGAGATTTTCTTCACACCTCACGTTTCACGTTTCACGTTTCACTTGGTATAATGCAAGTGGAGGCGAACCATGGAACAAAACCGTTTAAGTGCATACCGCGCACACTATGTGCTAGAGGGGATAGCCGTGGGGCTACTAGTTTTAACAGCGATGGCGGTCATCGTGTTACACTTCACGCGCCCGGAAATTCCCTTTACGGCGGGGATGGCCTCGCTAGAGGACACCGTCAACGCGCGCGTGCTGCGTGTACTACACGAAGAATCCGCCACCGACCCTTCGGGCCTGGTACGCGTGTCACAAACGCTAGAGATGGTTATCCTCGCGCGCGGTGAGTACGAGGGCCGACAGATCGAAGTGGTCTATAACGGGCTAGGGCCAGACGTAGACTCAATCCGGTTCAAGCCGGGGCAACAAGCGTTGCTGATGGTTTCGGAATGGCCCGATGAACCGACGTTCTACGCCGTCGCCGATCACGTCCGCTGGTGGCCTTTGGGCGCGCTGGCGCTTCTATTCGCGCTAGTGACAGTGCTGGTAGGTCGCTGGCAAGGACTGCGCGCGCTGTTGGGGTTGGTCCTAGGCGGGCTAACCATCGGCGGGTTCATCCTGCCGCAAATTCTCGCGTTGCGTGACCCTGTGGTGGTCTCGCTCGCCGGCATGGCGCTGTTGATGGGGATCACGCTGTACTTAATCCAGGGGTGGAATTCTATCGCTCATACGGCGCTGTTGGGACTGCTGGCGAGCCTGGCATTTACCGGGCTACTGGCCTGGCTATGGACATCACTGGCACATCTCACGGGCTTCGGGTCTGAGGAGACGCTCTACTTGCAGGCTATCGGCGTGGGGGTAGGAATGCGCGGGTTGCTGCTAGCCGGGATGATCATCGGTGCGGCAGGGGTGCTGGATGATGTGGTACTGGCGCAAGCAGTGGCTGTGTACGAGCTCGCCGCCACCGATGCACACCTGACCGCGCGCGATCTCTATCGCCGAGGGATGAAGGTCGGGGTGGCCCATCTGGCTTCGATGGTCAATACGCTGATGCTGGCGTATGCCAGCGCCTCGCTCCCGCTCATCATTCTCTTCTATCTGTTTCCCGAACCCTGGTACCTCACGCTCAACCGGGAGCTCATCGCTGAGGAAATTGTGCGGACGTTGGTGGGCAGTCTGGGGCTAATGTTGGCAGTACCCCTCACGACGGCCATCGCGGCCTGGATGCGCGGGAATTTGGGGAAGCACGAGACAGAAGCAAGGCCAATAGTGCTAGGAGAGCGGTAATACGATAGCAAATGTTGCGCCCTGACCGGGGGCGCTTTTGACCCACACATGGCCGCCATGCGCCTCGACAGCAAGTTTACAGAAGGCCAAGCCCAGGCCAGTACCGCGTCGGCGGGCTTCAAGTGTTTCTGCCTGCTGAAATTTCTCGAATAGATGGGTCTGAATTTCATCCGGAATACCCGGGCCATCATCACTCACCCCAAACACTAGCGCGCGGACTTCGGGTAGGGTTTCGTTGCGCGCCCACAACCGGACATGCCCGCCATCAGGCGTAAATTTAATCGCATTATCCACTAGATTACCCAACACACGCTTGAGGATTTCCATGTCAGCGTGGAGTATCGGCAGTTGCGGCGCGAGCTCCGTTTCCAGACTGATATCGGCTTCAAGTGCCAGTGGCGTAAAACGCTCCACCACGTCCTCAATCACGTTCACTATATTGACCGACTCGTAACGCAGAGGCAGCTGCCCATTTTCCAACTTACTGATGTCCAACAGCTCATTTACCATGCTAAGAATACGCTCGCTGTTCTGCTGCGCCATATCGAGCAGCTGCTCGAAGGCCGCACCTTTCTTGCGCCGCAGCAGCGTCAGACTCCCCATAACCACTGTAAGCGGCGAGCGCAAATCATGAACGAGCATATCGGTCATGTCTTCACGTAGGCGTGCCAGTTCCAACTCTTCGGTGATATCACGGAAATTGAGCAACCAACCGTCAATAGCCCCTTCACGATCACGCACCGCACTCAATGTGCGCGCCATCGCACGTTTCTCCTGCCCCAACATCACCGTCCGTTGTGTTTGGTCCAGCGTGCCCGCGATAAGTACGGCACAATCTGCCTCCCATGTTTCAAGAGAGTAACCGAAGTTGCTCAGCAAGTCGGCTCCAAGCTGTTGCCCAGACAATTCCGTCTGCGTCGCGCCGACGAGCTCCGCCAAAGCGCGATTGATTGCCAATATGCGCAGTTCTGGATCAAGCAGCAAAATGCCTTCGCGTGTTGTACGAAGAATCGAATTGAGTTCTTGCACACGCCGGGTCAAGGCTTCATCTGTCCGCTCATAGAGCCGCGCGTTTTGAATAGCAATCGCGGCTTGGCTGGCAATAGTAAAGAGGAGGTCCTGATGCGAAGTATCGTAAACTTCGCTCTCGGTATAGGATTGCACAGTAATAACACCCAGTGGCTCCGTCCCCGCCAGAATCGGGATACCCAGCCAGCATTTAGCGCTTCTACCGATTTGGTCAATTCCCAGAGACTTGATATGCGCGGCGACATCACGACAGATCAACAGCGGAACGCGAGTGTGTAAAATATGCTCTGTCAAACCTTCCCCGGCACACCGCGAGCGCCAATGCACAAATTCACCATTTTCCACGGCCAACGGGAACGAGACCTCATTAGTCTCTGGGTTATAGAGGGCCACATAGAAGTTCTCAGCGGACATCAGACGGGCTACCTGCTCATAGATAGTAGCAATAATGGTTTCAAGTTGCAGACTGGCGCTCAGCGCTTGACCCACGACATATAAACTATCCAGCTCTTGTACCCGGCGTTCCAACCGTTGACTGGCACGATAAAGATTACGCGCAATCAAAGAAACCCCTACCAGAATTGCGGTAAAAAGCAAAAAATGAAGAAAACCGATGCGGGTGTAAATCAACGCAGCCAGAGAGGCAAAGACCAGGGGCACGGCTTCATAAAGCAAAATACGTCTAAGCGACCCCAGATACGTCTGAAACGAAGCGCGCTTCCAACTGATGATGATAGCACCCGCCAGGGTGTAATTAATAGCAAGATAAACTAAAGACAACCCTGACAGTGGAAGTAAATTGGCTAACACAGCTTCTCGTAGTGGAAGCATTCCCCCCAACCCAATATAAACCACCCCGCCACCCAAAATCGAAGTGACATTCAAGGTTATATTGGCAAAGACGGTATTGAGTGTATATAGCCAATCGGGACGTTGCGCATTTTCCAGGCGTGGGGACCAATAATGGCGCGCGACAGTGTACAGAACAGCCGCACAGGCAGCGGCCCACCCGGCGGCGACCGGCCCTAGCACCAGATAGCTGGCAACTGAGAGCATGGGTAACAATGAAACCGCCCCACCACCCATGGGGATACTGAAAACAGCAGAGAAAACTATCAGCCCACAAAAAATCATCCAGAGGGGCAATAAGGTCAAGGGCAGTGGGTCAAACGCAGTCATCACTCCCAGAATTAGGAGCGTTAATATACCTGTAATAAGAGCTACCGGGTAGATGCGAGTCTTCATGATGGCCTTTAGTATACGGCGGTCTGCGCATCTGTCAAAACCGCTCACACCAGAGGTTTCCAGGTTAACTCAAATTACCACCAGGGCTGATTTGAAGATTTAGAACACGGATTTTACGGATCATACGAATTCTGCGGAAGTATTCCCCATATATCTCACACCTGTCATTCCCGCGTCTTCGCGCGGGCAAAGATAGCTGCTCAGCCAGGAATCTACGGCGTGAAGCCTCTAAACAACCAGCACAGCGGAAATCCATCTAGCAGAGCTATCCATAAACCGGCTTTCTCCGTGGGATGGATTCCCGCTGTTCCTATCTGGTAAGGGCCTGCATGCCTACCGTTAACCTTTAGAATCAACCTAAGACTTGGCAGGTTTCGCCCAAATTGGGTGAGGGAGTATTTTACCGATGAATAACGACGGTTTGTAGACTCAAGGCCTGGAAACCTGCCAGGTCTATGCCCTAAACTGAATGACCTCGTAGTATGTTTTGGGCATACCAGAAGCACGATAATGAATTTTAAGAAATTAATCCGCAAATAAGGTTTTGTGCCAAGTTGGTCGTTCTAAAAATAAAATGATACCCCCTTTCCCCCTGCCCCCTTTCCTCCGCAAGCGGGGAAAGGGGGGCAGGGGGATGGGGCAAAATTCTCAATTTGTAAATTTTTAAGAAGTGATTCTTGCAAATTGTTTTATTTTCGGTTCATTTTCTTAATTTTCATAATCGTGCTCTACAAGCAAATTCGTGAGCTACTGAGATTATCCCTTGAGCTCCTCTTTGAGCGCTTCACCTAATCGTCGAATGCCTTCCACGATTTTATCCGGCTCAGAGTTAGAGAAATTCAACCGCATGGCATCAAAGCCACCGTCCTCTTGTGGGAAGAAGTTGCTACCGGGCACATAAGCCACCTTCTTTTCCAATGCTTTGCGCATAAATTTGGTGGTATTGATTTGCTCCGGCACGCGCGCCCACAGAAACAACCCACCCTCCGGCTTTGTCCATGAACACCCCTCCGGCCACAGTTCCGTCAGCGCATCGAGCATCGTGTCACGCCGTTCGCCGTAAACCTGACGAATCTTCTTAATGTGGGCCTTGAGGATGCCCCGTTGCGCAACATCGTTAGCAATCATCTGATCAAAGGTACTGCTGTGCAAATCCGCACCCTGCTTTCCCTGCACCAAGCGGTGAATCATGGCCTCAGGGGCCACAATCCAACCGATGCGCAGGCCGGGCGTGAGGGTCTTGGAGAATGTGCCTAGATAGATGGTCCGCTCAGGGGCTAATGCCGCAATGGGGATGATATCCTCGCCCTCAAAACGTAATGCGCCGTAAGGATCGTCTTCGACGATGACTACATCATATTTGCGAGCGATAGCGACCAGCTGATGGCGACGCTCTTCTGGCAAGGTTGTCCCCGCCGGGTTATGGAAGTTAGGCAACACATAGATGAAGCGCGGCGTTACCTTACTCAACACCTCTTCCAGCAAATCCACCCGCATCCCCTGCTCATCAAGCGGAACGGTCACAAACTCAGCTTGATATGCGCGCCAGGCCTGAATCGCGCCCAGGTAGGTGGGGCGGCCTGTAAGAACAGTGCTGTGCGGGTCAATGAATATCTTGCCGACAAGATCCAACGCTTGTTGTGAACCGGTAGTGATGAGGATATTATCGGGCGTGTGTTGGATGCGGTACTTTGCCATAGATTCGGCCAGAAATTCCCGCAGAGGCCGATGGCCTTCAGTGGTGCTGTATTGGAGCGCACGTTGCGGCTCCTCCCGGAGCAAATAATGGCAGGCTTCTTCAATCTCACGCACCGGGAAGAGCTCCGGTGCAGGCAGGCCGCCTGCAAAGGAAATCACATTGGGTTGCTGTGTGATTTTGAGCAGTTCGCGGATGGCGGAACTCTTCATAGCCTGGGTACGCTCTGCCAGGAAGCGTTCCCAATTGACCGGGCCTTCAGGCATAACTTGGGCATCTATCGTCATCTAAAAACCTCCTTGGAATAAATATCTATCAGCTGGAGCATAACAACCACGTCCGAAAATTCCGTCGTGGGCGAGTCTGCGAAACCTGGCGTTAGGTTCGACTAACGCACCACACTTTCGTGAATTTCCAGATAGATTCTAAACAAATGTAGCTTGAGCCATGATACGCAGTACCGCAACACTAACCCTGTAGTAGGCTCAAAACACGCATATTGACAGCTTTGACAGGCGACTTTTGCGCGATTGCCGTCCAAAGCAATGCCGGAGGGCAACCGGGAGAGGCCTTTGACAGGCTCAGCCACCGGGCTGCTCCGGTGACTGAGCCTGTCAAAGGCCTCTGCGCTCGACAAAGGCCGTACCGCAACACTAACCCTGTAGTAGGCTCAAAACACGCATATTGACAGCTTTGACAGGCGACTTTTGCGCGATTGCCATAATACGCAAACATAACCACATGTCGCGCCAACTCTAAAACCAGTGTAGTATGGACTCTCACAAAAGGCAAATGTCTTTTGACATACATTTATACTGATGCCCAATTACGAATACATGAACTATGACTACAGTAGCACAGCGCTTGACATTTCGCGGCAAAATAGGGACAATAGATGCGTTGCGCTGGCTTGATTTTGGTATAGAATAGCAGCAGCACACAGTTACTGGTGAGGACAACATATGCAAGTCTTGGTTGAGTTTAATGGCATTGCCCGCATCTTGAGCGGCGCGCAGCAACACCTGCTCACCCTCGAAGATACCGCGACATTCCGCGACGTACTGCACCACCTGGGCGCGGCCTATCCCCCACTGCTTGGACAGGTCCTCACCGCCGATGGCGGGGCGCTCATCGGCTCGAATATGTTGAACCGCAACGGTAAGGAAATGATCCGCCCGGAAGCACTGGATACCAGCCCTCACGACGGCGACCGCTTGATTCTCATGTCCATCATGGCAGGCGGGTAGAAAAATTACGAATGGCGAATGGCGAATTTCAGAACAATGTGATCGCTATTCGCCATTCGCCATTCGCCATTCGCTATTATTTCACAGGAGGTTGCGCATGTATGGTTATCACGGCAAGATACTGCACATTGATCTGACCCAGCGTAAAACGTGGGTTGAAGAGAAACCGGAATCCTGGTACAAGCTCTACATCGGCGGCGTCTCGATGGCATCACGCTTGCTCTGGGAAAACAGCAAACCAGGCAGCGATGCGCTTGGCCCGGACAACCCCATCTGCATCGCCAACGGCATTTTCGCAGGGACGCCGGTGCCGGTGGGCGGCAAGTTCGGGCTGGCCTCCAAATCCCCGCTGACCGGTTGGATCGGCGATAGCCTCTCTGGCAGCTGGTTCTCCATCGCGCTCAAGCGCGCCGGGTGGGATGGCATCGTCATCCACGGCAGCAGCGAGACATGGGTCAACGTTTTCATTGATGATGGGCGCGTGCAGTTCCGCGATGCCAGCAAGCTGCTGGGACTGGACACGTTTGAGACCGAAGAGACAATCCGCGAGCAGCTGGGCGATGACCAGGTGCGCTCGGCGACCATCGGGCCGGCGGGCGAGAACGGGGTACTGTTCGCCAATGTCACCAACGACGGTCGCCAGGCCGGGCGCACGGGACACGGCGCGGTCTGGGGCGCGAAGAAGCTCAAGGCCGTTTCCGTGCGCGGCACGGGCGGCGTGGCGGTAGCCGATCCTGAGACGCTGATGCAGATGTCGTTCGATATTTCGCAGGAAGCGCAAGGGCCGTACACCTCCAAGTATCGCGTGCTAGGCACTGTGACCAACGTGCTCAACATGAACAAGTTTGGCCTGCTGCCCACCCGCAACTACCAGGAAGGCACCTTCGAGGATGCGGAGCTGGTCAGCGGCGAGTATTTGGCCGAGCACTACAAGGTCAAAACGATTGCGTGCGCGCAATGCCCCATCGCCTGCGAGCAGATGTCTATGGTGAAGGATGGGCCATGGGCCGGGGCGATTACCGGCATCGAGTACGAATGTCTCTACGCCAATGGGCCGAACCTGGGCCTCAATGACCTGCGCGCCGTCATCAAGCTGATTGATATTGCGGATGAAGGCGGCATGGATGCGATGAGCAGCGGCGTGACCATCTCCTGGGCGATGGAGACGTTCGAGAAGGGCATCTTCAAGAAGGAAGACTTCAAGTGTGCCAAGTACCCAGAGGGCTTCGAGCCGAACTTCGGCAACGGTGAAGCTGCCGTAACGCTGGCCGAGATGATCCGCGATCGCGAGGGCATCGGTGATTTGCTGTCGAAAGGTACCCGGATCGCCAGCCGCACGATTGATGAGCAGCGCGGCACGGAGACGTACAAGTGGGCAATGAATAGCAAGGGATTGGAAAGCCCCGGCTATGATGCGCGCGGTCTCAAGACGTTCTCTGTGGGGATTGCCGTAGGCACGCGCGGCGGCTGTCACAACCGCACCGCCGCCTACGACCCTGACATTCAGGGGGAGGTGGATCGCTTCAGCGTGGATGAGACGCGCGGGCAGTTGGCCGCCAGCAGCGAGGAGTACGCCGCCGTCTACGATACGCTGCCCCTGTGCAAGTTCATCCGCCGCTGCTTCACGGGCAAGGCCGACCGGGCCGGCGCGTGGCCCACCATCGCCAAGCTGATCAACGCTACTACCGGCTGGGACTTCGGCTATGATGATGTAGATATGATTGGCGTGCGCGCGCACACGATCAAGAAAGCCTTTAACATCCGCGAAGGATGGAAACGTGACGACGATGTACTGCCCTATCGCTGGCATCACGACCCGATGACGAAGGGTGCTTCGGCGGGCCACGTCGTCACCGTGGAAGAGCTGGAGTACCTCAAGGATTTGTACTATGCGGCGAAGGGTTGGACGAAAGAGGGCCTGATCCCCAAAGCGAAGTTGGTGGAATTGGGGATGGAAGATGTGGCCGAAGTGATAGGTGTATGACCAATGGCGAATGTGCGAATGTGCGAATGGCGAATGGGATTCGCTGACTCGCTGATTCGCTTTATTGCCTTTTCGCTTTCTCGCTGACTCGTTTAATCGTTTAAGAGGAGCTTTTCATGTTACCATCAACCTCGAAATATCAATATATTACCTGCGATGCAGAGAAGTGTATCGGATGCCAGCTGTGTGAGTATATCTGCTCGTTCACCAAGACCAAAGCGTTCAACACCTATCGCAGCCGCATCCGCACGGTGCGCTCTGAGGAGATTTTGATCACGGCCGTAGCCTGCCGCACCTGCGAAGACCCGCCCTGTGTGATCGCCTGCACGCGCGATGCGATGACGCAAGACCCGGAGACCGGCATCATTCGTATTGATGCGGGTCGCTGCGATGGCTGCGCCTGGTGTATCGAAGCCTGCGACTTCGGCGCGATCTCTATCAACCCGGCGACGAAGATGGCGGAAATCTGCGATCAGTGCGAAGAGCTGGAAGACGGCCCACAGTGCGTGAAGTGGTGCCCGAAGGAAGCACTGGAGCTGACCACGCCCGACCGTCGCGCGCAGAAAGCCCGTCACAAGCTGGCAATCACTGAAGTCATCGGCTCGTGATTTTGGATTTTTGATTTTAGATTTTGGAAGCGCCATTCGCAAATTTGCGATTTGCTGATTTTTTGATTTGCAGATTTGCAGATTTCCCCAGGAGTATAGTGTGGACGATAAAACTAACGAAAATGAACCGCGCATCGGAGTATACGTCTGCCATTGCGGGTCGAACATCGCCAGTGTGGTCACACCGGCTGAAGTGGTGGAATACGCCAAAGACCTGCCCGGCGTCGTGATCTCGAAGGAGCATCGCTATATGTGCTCCGATCCGGGCCAGACATTGATTCAGAAGGATATTGCCGATTACAAGCTAGACCGGATCGTGGTAGCCGCCTGTAGCGTCGCCATGCACGAACCGACATTCCAGGCATGTATCGCTGAAGCAGGTCTCAATCCGTTCATGTTCCAGATGGCGAACATCCGCGAACACGCCTCATGGGTACATTCCCACGAAAAAGAGGCTGCCACCCAGAAAGCCAAAGATATTGTGGCCGGGGCAGTGGCAAAAGTGACGTATGTGACGCCGCTACAGCGCTTCGAGGTGCCTGTGACCAAGCGCGCGCTCGTCATCGGCGGCGGCATTGCGGGTATCAGCGCCGCGCTCGATCTGGCCGATATGGAAGTGGAAACCTACATGATCGAGAAAACGCCCACCATTGGCGGGCGCATGGCGCAGCTCGATAAGACCTTCCCCACCATGGACTGCTCAATCTGCATCGAAGCCCCCAAGATGGTGGACGTGGGCAAGAATAAGCACATCCACTTGATTGCTTACGCTGAGGTCAAAGAGGTCAATGGCTACATCGGCAACTTCAAGGTCAAAATAGAGCGCAAACCGCGCTATGTGCTGCTTGACCGCTGCACAGGCTGCGGTCTGTGCGTCGAGGTCTGCCCAATCTCGGTCCCGAACGAATTCGAAGAAGGATTGGGGCCGCGCAAAGCGATCTATGTGCCGATGGCGCAGGCAGTCCCTTCGATCTACACCATTGACCGCGACGCCTGTATCGAATGTTTCAAATGCGTGGAGGCGTGTGGGCAGCTGCAAGCAATTGATTTCGCTGAGCAATCGGAGATCATCGAACTCGATGTCGGCACCATCATCGTCGCCACCGGGTTGGATATGTGGGACCCCACCGAAATCGAGGAATACGGCTTCGGCGTGTACGACAATGTCACGACGATGATGGAAATCGAGCGGCTGCACTGCGCGGGCGGGCCGACGGTGGGCGAGTTCGAGCGCCCCTCGGATCGCAAGGTTCCTAAGACGCTGGGCCTCATCCAGTGCGTCGGCTCACGCGACAAGCGCTATAACGAGTATTGTTCCGGCTTCTGCTGCATGTACACGATCAAAAACGCCATGCTGCTCAAGTGGCTCTACCCGGAGATGGACATCACCATCTTCCGCATTGACATCCGCACGCCGGGCAAGACCTACGAGGAGTTCTACGAGCGGGCGCGCGAGGCGGGCATCCACTTCGTGCAGGGTCGTCCCGCCGAAATCCGTGAGGATCCCGTCACCAAAAACCTCATCGTGCGCTCCGATAACGTGAACCTGGGCCGCTCGGCAGAATACGAGTTCGAGATGGTGGGCTTATCCACCGCCGCCATCCCGTCAGCCGGCTCCACCGACCTGGGGCGCGTGCTCACGGTGCCCAATGATACACATGGCTGGTTCCTGGAATCACACCCCAAGCTCAAGCCGATTGATACGCCGACCGAAGGTATCTATCTGGCGGGTGCGGCGCAAGGGCCGAAGGACATCCCTCAGAGCGTGGGGCAAGGCTCCGGTGCAGCGGGGCGCGCGGCGCGCGTGCTCTCGCACGAGACCTGGGAAATTGACCCCATCGTGGCGTATGTTGACCCGGAGCGCTGCATCAATGCGACGGGCGGCAAATGCGATCTGTGTTATCGCGCCTGCCCTTATGGTGCGGTGGATTGTCGCCCCGGTTCGGGCAAGGCCACCTACATCGTCCCGGCGAAGTGTCACGGCTGCGGCACCTGTGTGGCCGAGTGCCCGCAGAACGCCATCACGCAGTATCACTTCACGGATGGGCAAATTCTGGCGCAAATGCACGCACTCCTGGCGGAAAAGCCCGAAGAGAAGGTGCTGGCCTTCACCTGCCGCTGGTGCAGCGGCATGGGCGCGGATAACGCGGGTGTAAGCCACTTCGAGTATCCGGCCAACACGCGCAACCTCCTGGTGATGTGCGCCGGGCGCGTGGATGCGGACTTTGTGATGGAAGCGTTCCGGCTGGGCGCGGGCGCCGTGCTGGTATCGGGCTGCCATCCGCAGGACTGCCACTACATTGACGGGCGCAACAATGCAGAAAAGCGTATCGTGCGCCTGTTCGGGCAACTGGAGAAGATCGGCATCTCGCCCAACCGCTTCCGGCTGGAATCGGTTTCGGCGACCGAGGGCGCGAAGTGGTCCCGCATCATGCGCGATCTGAGCGAGGTAGTAACGGGCATGGGGCCAGAGGCCATCAAGACCGAGAACGAGACCGCGCGCCCACATCTCACCAAGCGCCTCCAACGGATGGCAGAGACGCCCGGCGTGGCGGAGGTGCTGCACCTGAGCGAGTCGGCGCGGCTGGCCGGGCTGAAGACCGAGACAGAACAAGCGATGAACATCGCCGTCGCGCAAGGCGTACAAGGAGGGCAGGCATGAGCGGGACACTCAACCCCTTCGTCGTAGAAGTGCAGGCGACCGTCGGCGGGGAGCGCGTGTTGCAATGTTATCAGTGCGGTACCTGCTCCGGCAGTTGCCCCGTCATCAACGAAATGGATTACGGCCCCCGCCGCCTGATGCACCTGATCCAGCTGGGTCACAAGAAAGAAGTGCTCACCAGCGGCGACATGTGGTACTGCGTCTCATGCTACTCGTGCGCCAACCGCTGCCCGCGCGACATCCCCATCACCGCGCTCATGGCCGATCTGCGGCACATGGCCCTGCATCAGGGCTACGCGCACGACCGGGAGGCCGAGCTGGGGCAGGCGTTCGTCGAGACGGTGAACGCCAACGGGCGGATGTTCGAACCAGAGCTGATGATGCGCTACTACCTGCGCACCTGGGACATCGCTGGGCTGATCGGGATGATTCCTTTGGGCATCCAAATGCTGCTCAAGGGCAAAATCCCCTTCATCGCCGAGCGGATCAAGTCCCCGCAGGATTTGGACCCGCTTTGCGCCGCACCGCCGGACTCGAAGCGCGCGCCGATGAGCCAACTCAGCCGCACCCTGCTGACTCTCGGCGGCGGCGGCCTGGTACTCATGGGCGCGTTGGCCGGCCTCTGGTTCCGCCTCAACGGGAATAAAAAATGAATGGCGAATAGGCGAATGGCGAATCCATTGTTCGCCATTTGCCATTTGCCATTTGCTAAGGAGTGGTTATGCGATACGCTTATTATCCTGGGTGTAGTTTGGGGAAGGGCGAACAGGAATACGATCTCTCGATGCGGGCGGTGTTCGCCAAACTGGGCATCGAGCTGGTGGAGTTGGAGGATTGGAACTGCTGCGGCGCGGTTCACTCGGACATCAACAACCCCAGCGGGGCCTACGCCATGCCGGGGCGCAACCTCGCACTGGCCGAGGCGCAGGGCTTCGAGACGGTTATCACGCCGTGCAGCGCGTGCTACAAGAACCTGCGGCAGGCCAGCAAGACCATCGCCGCCAACAAATCCGCCCGGCAGACGCTCAACGCGAGCCTCGCCGAAGGGCTGGAGCTCAAGGGCAACATCACCGTGCTGCATCCGCTGTATGTGCTGCTGAACGAGTACGGCCTGGCGCGCATCAAGGAGCAGGTCACGCACCCGCTCGCCGGGTGGAAGGTCGCCAGCTACTATGGCTGTATGCTCACCCGCCCCAAAGACGATTTCGACAGCACCGAGCGTCCACGTGGCATGGATGACCTGATGCGGGCGCTGGGCGCGGAGGTGATTGATTATCACATGAAAGCAAAATGCTGCGGCGGCGCGCTGGCACTCTCACATGCGGGCGTCACCGCGCAGCTCACAGGCAACGTGCTGGTCGCCGCCAAAGACGCCGGCGCGGAGGTGGTCTCGCTCGCCTGCCCCATGTGCCACATGGCGCTCGACGCCTACCAGGGCAAGGCCGAACACGCCCTGCAACAGTCGCTCGCTATGCCGGTGGTGTTCTTCACCCAGCTGCTAGGGTTGGCCTTGGGGTTGGAGCGAAAAGCACTGGGACTGGATCGGCATATTGTGTCTACCAGCAGCGTGCGGTAGCCGCACCCCTCGCACACACAGCCCTGCCAGGTTTTCTCAAACCTGGCAGGGCTGTGGTATTTCGCTATTGTCTGTTCGGCTTCCACGCGCCGCCGATCAACATCCCCCATAGCACCAACTCAATTACGAGCACGCTCAAGATGCCGATCATCGTCACCTGAGGGCCGGTACGCTCGAAGAGCTGGCCGATCATCCAGGGCAACACCATCCCGCCCAGGCTCGCGCCAGCGAAGAAGAAACTGGTGATTTGCCCGGTGATGGTCAGCCGCCGCTCGGCCAGCGACATGGTGGTGGGGAAGACAGAAGCCATCGAAAAACCCGTAAGCAACGTCCCGGCCCAAATCGCGGCTATCGAGCGCGGCCACAGCAATACCGTAGCAACGCCCACCAGACAGCCGAGCAAGTCGACCAGGAGGATGGTGCGCGGGCGGAATTTCACCGCAAGGGGGATGGCGACCAGCCGGCCCACCGTCAATGCGCCCCAGAACGCCGAGGTGAGGTAGGCGGCGTTGGCCCTGTCGCCCAACTGCATGGCCGTAGCGTAGGTGAAAATCCACCCACCGAAGCTGCTTTCCGCGCTCACATAGAAGAAGAAAAACGCCACAAATAACACTACCAGAAGCGGGGCATTGGGCTTGAGGACATCGCCCGGCTCTCCATTAGTACGCGATGCCGGGCTGCCCTGCGCGAGCAGCAACAGCGCGGCTGGCAACATGAGCATGGCTAACACCCAAAATGACCAGGCAATGTCGCCACCGAGCTCCGCCGCGCGTGCGATAACCAGCGGGGAGAGCGTCGCGCCCACGCCGAAGAAGAAATGCAGGCCGTTCATGTATGGCCCAACGGCATGACCATGAACCCACATAATCAGCGTATTGCCACCCACATCGAGCGTGCCCTGGGCTGCGCCTACCAGGAACCAGACGAACGCCAGCAAGAGCAGCCAGGGCACACCCGGAATCAACGCCAACAGCAACAGCTGCGCGATAAGCGCGGCAGCCATCACCGGATGGCCGCGCATCCGGTCGTAGAGCCGCCCGCCGAGCAGCGAGCCAAGCAGATAACCCAGAGAGCCGGTGGTAAAGAGCAGGCTGATGCCGCTCAGGTCGGTACCGGTGCGGGTAGCCAGTTCGGGCAATGTTGGCCCAAGCGCAGCTGTCACCAGACCAAGTGCAATGAAAGCAATGTAATAGGCAATACTTTTTTTCATGGTTAGTTCCGTTATTATGTAAGTTATGAAAAGCTATTTCATCAGAGCAAATCTGCGTTCACCTATCTCCTGAAACCCTCCGTACATTATAACCCATTTTATGACTCTGCTAAAAATGCTCCCGCAGTTACAGGTACAGGATTTATCTACCGTACATTTTTCAAGCGCATTCAGTTTTAGCCACGAATTAGCATGAGCTTTACGAATTTCTTATTGTTTTCGTGTTAATTCGAGTGAATTCGTGGCTAGAATCTACACGTGTACGGTAGCAAATACAGGATAAATTATTGGGAACTCGCGTGTACACAAACCCTTCTCCTTAGCAGCCTTGTCATTGACAAAAATTCTACTTCCTGTATACTGTATGACTGTGTAAATAATGCAGTCACAAATAAACAGGAGCGATTATGCCCAAAGGTTTTACAGATGAAGAAAAGATACACCTGCGCGCACGCTTATTAGAACAAAGCCAACAGCTCTTCGAAACTTACGGCCTACACAAGACCACGGTCGAGGATATAACACGCGCCGTAGGAATTTCAAAAGGCGCCTTCTATCTATTCTACGATTCCAAAGAGGCACTGTTCTTCGCTGTCTTGGAACATTTCGAGGAAGCGTATCGGACTTCGTTAATGGCATTTGCGCCCGACCCCAACAAATCACCGCGCGAGAATCTCTGGACATTGCTACGACTTGCGCTAACCGCCTGGCAGGAACATCCTTTCTTTCGTGGCTTCAAGCGCGAGGAGTACGAGATGCTGCTGCGCCGCCTACCGCCGGAAAGCATACAGGCACATCTGGAAGATGATGATACATTCGTGGCAGTTTTTATGGATAAGTGGCGTGAGCTAGGACTGAACATTGAGGGCGACCCCAAGGAAATTTCCGCGTTGATGAAGGCCCTCTTCTTCGTGGGACTACACAAAGACGATTTCGGGCCAGAGGCTTACCCGCATGTGTTAGATTTGTTGCTGAATATGGTTGTAGGGTATTTGTTGAAGGATTGAGGCCCTATCAGCCTTGTCATTGTGAGCCACGTCTCTCAACTATGAACAAGATTGCGCCGTTCGCGTGCGAACGGATGCCGCAAACAGCGCGCAATAACAAATAAAGTTGGGGCCTGAGCAGTTACGGATAAACTTACTTACCAGAGGTAAAAATATGATTCAGGTCAACGATTTATACTTCACGTATGCAAAAAGCACAGAGCCGGCCATCAAGGGGCTACACTTCAACATCGAGCGCGGTGAAATTTTCGGCTTTCTAGGGCCAAGCGGAGCAGGAAAATCCACCACGCAAAAAATCCTCATCGGCTTGCTGCGGGGCTATGCAGGCAATATCACAGTGTTCGACAAACCGCTGGCCCAGTGGGGCGCAGATTATTACGAGCGCGTAGGCGTGTCATTCGAGTTGCCTAACCATTACCTCAAACTCACGGCGCTGGAGAACCTGACGTACTTCGGAGCATTGTACGGCGGCGCGAAGCAGTCGCCCCAAGAACTGTTGGCGCTGGTGGGACTGGAAGAAAACGGGGCTGTGCCAGTAGGGCAGTATTCCAAAGGGATGAAAAACCGGCTCAACGTAGTGCGCGCCCTGCTACACGACCCAGAGCTCTTGTTCTTCGATGAACCCACCTCAGGTCTCGATCCCGTCAATGCACGCAAAATCAAAGAGCTAATTCTAGCGCAAAAGGCAACCGGCAAAACCGTGTTCCTCACCACGCACAACATGGCCGTCGCCGATGAGTTATGCGACCGGGTGGCCTTCATCGTGGATGGCGAGATCCGCTTGATTGACACGCCGCGCGAGCTAAAGCTGCACTATGGCGAGCGGCGCGTGCGAGTCGAATACGGCGTCAACGGCAATCGGGCGCACCGCGATTTCGCACTCGAAACCCTGGGCCAAGATACTGCCTTCCTGGAAGTGTTACGCGCGGGTACAGTCCAGACTATCCACACGCAAGAGGCTACTTTGGAAGATATTTTCATCCGCGTGACAGGGAGGGCGTTGGCATGAAGCGCCTGGCAGCACGACTATTGGCTACGATGAGGTGCGACGTGCGCCTGCAATTTCGCAACGGCTTCTACTACGCGGCAGCATTCGTGGCGACGCTGTGGATCATACTGCTGCGCCAATTCCCAGCGCTCGATCTATCCGAGCTGTTGCCAGGGCTTGTGGTCGCCAATATGCTCATCAACACCTTCTACTTCATCGGCGGGCTGGTGCTACTGGAAAAAGGCGAAGGGACGTTGCAAGCACAGGTGGTCACCCCCTTACGAACGAGTGAGTATCTAGCCGCGAAAGTGCTCACGCTAGCGCTACTCTCACTGGCGGAGGCGCTGCTGATTGTGGCCTTCACCTATGGGCTGCGCTTCAACATACTCTGGTTTACGGTAGGCATCGCGGCAGTCGCGACGCTATTCAGCCTGTACGGGTTCGCCGTCGTGGCGCGTTACGAAGAAATCAACACCTACTTAATCCCTTCGATGGCCTACACCTCGGTATTACTCCTGCCATTGGTGGATTATTTCAAACTGTGGCAGAGTCCGCTATTCTACCTGCACCCGGCGCAAGCCCCCCTGCTACTGGTGCAAGCGGCATTCCAACCCCTTGCCCCCTGGCAAATCATCTACGGTGTGAGCTATACGACACTGTGGATCGGAGTTTTCTACATCGCCAGCCAGCGCGCATTTGACCGTCACATCGTTGTGCGGGCGGGATAGGAGGAAAGATGAACGCAATTCAAATAGTGCAAGCCTTAGGCCCAATTGATATACGTAGTGTGCGACGTGATTCGTTACTGCGGGGCATAATAGCCGTACCGATTTTGATGGTGGCCGGCGTGCGCTGGCTAATCCCATTCCTGGGGGAGCGGATTTCAATGCTGACCGGCTTCGATATCACAGCATACTATCCCTTGCTAGCCAGTCTGTTGATCATGATACTACCGCTTCTATTTGGGGCCGTGATCGGCTTTCTGCTATTAGATGAGCGCGACGCACGCACACTGCTGGCACTCCAGGTTACACCGCTTGCATTGCGCGGCTATCTTGCCTATCGCATCACCATGCCAGTTATCATCAGTATCTTGCTGGCAATCACGATCTTGCCGCTCACGGGGCTGGTCTCACTGGGGTTTGGCGCATTGCTGGTGGTCAGCATCGTCGCCGCGCCATTTGCGCCGCTGTTGGCCGTCGCACTCGCGGTGCTGGCCGAAAACAAAGTGCAAGGCTTCGCCATCATGAAGGGCAACGGCGTAATCCTACTGCCACCGCTAATTGCATACTTCGTCCACGGGCCATGGCAACTACTGTTCGGCCTTGCCCCCACCTACTGGCCGGTCAAAGTCTTCTGGGCGTTCCAAGAGAGCGATCCACTTGTGTGGGTCTACGCGACAGTAGGGCTGACATACCAGGCACTTTTGCTCTGGCTACTCCTACGCTGTTTCGATAAAGTAGCGAAGGAATAATAAGACAACAGGTTTGGCTTTTTATAATACGGGACAGTTCACAATAACAAGTAAGGCCTGCCCCAAAAAGTCACAAAAACACCCGGGAAGTGCATTCACTGGCATCTCTCTGACCATGCTCTTGATTCAATGTCATTAAATTAAGACCCGGCAGGTTTCGCAAAAATTGGGGTGGGTAGTATTTTACCGGTGAATAACGACGTTTTGTAGACTCAAGGCCTGGAAACCTGCCAGGTCTATACCCTAAACTTAATACATTGGCTCTTAATTGCCAGTCTCCTCAAATCAGCTTCCGCAGATACCAACGTCCGCTGGCAGCTTCGCGGATTTCCGTGGCTAACTCACCGGCAGTTGCATACCGCGTCGCGGGGTCTTTCGCCAGCGCCTGGCTGATGATCTCCCGCCACACCGGGCGCAAATCGGGCCGCACCAGTGAGATGTCCGGCACCGGCTCGGTGAGATGCGCCCGCGCGGTGGTCAGGGAAGAATGCGCCTGATACGGCAGACACCGCGCCAGTGCATAATACAGCACCACCCCCAGCGCGTAAACATCGCTACGCCCATCTATCGCCTCGGCGCGCACCTGCTCTGGACTCATATATTCAGGCGTACCTACCAGCAGCCCGGACTCGCCATCCTCTTCCACCGTGCGTTCCAGAAACTTCGCCAGCCCAAAATCGGCAAGGTACGCCTCGCCATCGGCATCAAAGAGGATATTGGACGGCTTGACATCCCGATGAACGATGCCGCGCTTGTGGGCCACATCCAACCCCGCCGCGACCCGCTCGATGATATGCGCCAGTTCGGGTAGCGCCAGCGGCCCGGCGCGCAATTTATCCTCCAACGAACCGCCCGCCATGTAACGCATGACGAAATAGGGTTGCGCGCCATACCAGCCAAAATCGAATATCGGCGCAATGGTGGGGGCTTCCAGGGCGGCGATGGCTTCAGCCTCCCGCTGGAAGTATTCCTGGTGCAAATCATCCGCTGCCAGGCTGTACGAGAGCACTTTGAGCGCCACCTGGCGGCGCATATAAGGATCATGCGCCAGAAAGACCGTTGCCATGCCCCCCTGCCCCAACTCCTGGATGATTTCGTAACGGCCAATTGTGTTCATGATAGGCTCCTGATTTGCACTTCACTACCCCTCCACCCGCTGCATCCGGCGCGTAAGCACGCCCAGCCCCGCGCCGAGCAGCAGCATCAGCGCGACCAAAATCGCCAACATACCGGCAACGTCGCTCAAGCCCGCGCCTTTCTGGGCGATGTCCGTCACCGGCTGGATGATGTAGTAGGTGGGGAACAGCTGCCCGATCCACTGCGGGACTTCCGGGAACATGCTAATCAACGCGGGCGCGTAGAGCAAAATGCCCACAGATTTGATGGTGGCAAAGAGCGTGTTGATGTCTTTGACGAGTATCCCCAGCAGCACCCCAAACTCCGCTGCGAAGGCGGCCCCCAACGCCAGCACGCCGACGAGCAAGAGCGGTTCACCGCCAAAAGCCCGATTCAGGGCCAGGGTGAGCCATCCCATGAACACGCTAATCAACACGCCCATCACGCCTTTGGCGACGTAGATTTCGCTCATCGTAGCCGGTGTGACGGCGAGCGCGGTGAGCGTGCGCTTCTGCTTCTCCAGCACCAGGGATGACGCCGGCAGCATCGTGCCGCCCAGCATGATGCTCATCAGCACGACGAAGGGCAGCAGCCGTTGCTCCCAGGGCAGGGTGGAGGCTTCGCCCAGCACGACGCTGGTGATGTCTACGGGCGAGGTCTGCCCGGCGATGTCGCGCAGCCACACGGCCACCGCCGCAACGATGGCAGCGCGATGCTTGATGAGGCTCTCGCCCCAGACGTACACCGTCAACGCCGCCGTGCCGCCGCTGGTGATTTGCGCATCGAAGTTCGCAGGCAGCACCAGCCCCACATCCACCGCGCCAGATTCAGCGGCGGCTTTGAGCGCGGCCTCGGTGGAATAGGTCTTCACCACGAGCGCGTCCAGTGCCAGCGCGGCTTGCGTCACCCGCGAAGCGCCGGCATCGGCCAGCCCCAGGCGCGGTTGACCGGAAAAGAGCGCGCCGAAGAGCAATGTGAGCACCGCCGTCATCACCAGCGGCACAACTACGGCGAAGATGAACATGAAATTCTTAGGGCCTTGCCCTAATTCTTTGAACAGCAATACAGCGATGCGTTTAAGATTCATGGTACACTCCTGCTAACAACAGAAGATTCACCACGGAGGCGCAGAGAACACAGAGATTTTTTTGATTTCTCTGTTCCCTCTGCGTCTCTGTGGTGAAATCCGAAGGTCTATCGGAATTTACGTTGGAGCACTGCAATCCCGGCGGCCATCAAGACCGCCGCCGCGACCACGAGCGCGAGCAGATTCCCGATCACATCCCCCCACCCGGCGGCGTGATTCATCACCCGGTAGACGGTATCCACCAAGTAGTATGAAGGAATCGCCTTGACCCACTGGGTTGTCAGGCCGGGGATCAGCACACTGAACGAAGGCAGCGCGAGCAGCAGCATCCCCAGAACGCCCCACCCCATCACGGACATCAGATCCTTGCCCACCGAGGCGATGAGGAACGCCACGCCCGTGACCATCACCGCGCCCAGCAGCAGCGCCGTTGCGATCAACACCGGCTGTGTGCGAAACCCGCCGGTAATCAACATCAGCAGACTGGCCTGCGCGAAGGCGAACCCCGTCCCGAAAATCCCTTTGGCCGCGAACAGGCCACCCAGCGTGAGCGGCGTCACCAGCAAGGCGCGCAGCGTGCCGCTTTCGATCTCCGTGCTGATGAGGCTCGCCAGCCCCAGGCACTCTATCATCAGGATAAAGACCGTAAGCAGGGGCAGCATCCGCTGGCGGGGGGCGATCTGCTGCCCGGCCATATCCGGCCCTAGCGTGACCTCCGTCGCTGCGATGTCGAGCGTTTGCCCACTCAGCGCAAAACCGAACTCGTCCAACACCATCGCGTAGATGCCATCGAAGTCCGGCGGCAGCTCCGGCGAGAGGTACAATGTCACCGGCAGGCGCTCCCCCGCACGCAACCGCGCCAGCGTGTCATCGGGGAACGCATAGCCCGCCGGAATCTCGCCATCCAGCACCGCCTGCCGGAGCGCGGCCTCAGACTCAGCGCGGTAGAAGACCACTTCCTCATCGGCCAGCAACGCTTCCAGCGCGGGCGGCATCTGCGCCATGTAGATACCCAGTTCCAGCGTCTCATCTACCGTCGTGGGCAGCAGGAAGAACATGATGGTATACGCCACCAGCCCCAGCACCGTCACCAGCGCAAAAAAGCGATTGGCAAAGTAGACTTTGAGATCTTTGCGCAGCAGCGCGAGCAACATCCGCGCGTTCATGCCAGCCCTCGCCCCGTGATGCGCACGAAGATATCCTCCAACGTGGCTTCGGTACTGTGCAGCGTGATCACTTGCTCGCCCGCGAACATCTTTTGGATTTCCTCAGCCGTCTCCGGGCGGTCGAGAAGGATTTCGCGCACCTCCAGGCCGCCATCAGGCCGGGCGATCTGGGCGCGCACCATGCGCTTGCCATGCGCCTGCTTGAGCGCGTGCGGCGTATCCAGCGCCACAATTTTGCCACGCTCGATAAAGGCCACCCGGTTACAGAGGATGTCCGCTTCGTGCATATCGTGCGTGGTGAGGAAGATGGTCGCGCCGCGTTCACGCTCCTCCAGAATCAGCGCGCGGATCGCCTGCGCCGACGTGGGATCGAGGCCCTCGGTGGGTTCATCGAGGAACAGAATTTTGGGATGGTTCACCAGCGCGCGCGCAATCATCAACCGCTGCTTCATCCCCTTCGAGTACCGCTCGACCTTGTCCGTGCCGCGCCCATCGAGGCCCACGCGCTTGAGCAACGCGCCCGCGTCGAAATCCCGCGCGCCGAAGAGGCGAGCGAAGAGCGTGAGATTCTCCACACCGCTCATCTCTTCATACAGGTTAGTGACCTCGAAACAGATGCCGATCTGCGCCTGCACCTGCTTGGGCTGCCGGGCCACATCCAGGCCCAGCAGCGTGGCGCGGCCAGCTTGCGGGCGCAGCTGCCCCGTGAGCATCTTCACCGTGGTGGATTTGCCCGCGCCGTTCGGCCCTAGAAAGCCCAGAATTTCCCCTTCATCCATACAAAAGTTGATGTGATCCACAGCCAGATTTTGGCCGTAGCTGTACGTCAAATCTTCAACGAGAATCGCCGGTTGCGTCATAGATAGCTCCTTTTCCCGATTTCCCAGAGCCTATTCTGGCACAAATCGCCGGATTATCAAGCCTCAAAACAAATTGGCAATGTTGGCTATCAGAAACGCGCGGATAACAAATGAAACATTTTAGATTAGTTGTTGCCTCCCAAAAAGAGCATTATAATAACCCTGCTGTTGGAAGTAAGGTCGAGTTTCAATCTAAACGAAAAGGAGGCAACCCGTGTCCAAGAATAAGTTCTCTCAAATAGTGTGGATTGCGCTGGCATGCGTGATATTTGGCGGAGCCATTGCAATCACGATCTACAGCAATGCGCGCGCGCATAATGGCGTTGACTTTAGCAGCAGCGAAGTGCAAATAATAGAACGGCCAGAAAAAATCTTCGCAGTAGGAATCTCGGCTCAAGCCCCCGCAGGCACTGACATCCGGCAATCCGTGGCAAGTGAGACTATCGGATTGCAAGTTGAAGATGTGATATTGGAGCGTTACAGCCTGCATCCCAACGGGGAAACATACGCGCTGGCCTTACACTTCTCCCCCACCGCAGAAGTGGATTTGCGGCGCACAGTCATGGGGATTCAGCTCCGGGGCCGCACAACCGGCGTCGGGTTGTTCACTATGGGCGGGTCACTGGGAGCATTTTTGGACGAGCCAACGCGCCAGGCGCCTTTTACCCTCTGGGTGAACTTTGATGCGGTTGATCAGGCAGCAATGGAGCGGCTCAACGGAAAAGACCTGGCTCTGGATGCCGCCGACCCATTGATCGAGATTTATCTTAGCCCCCGCGATCAAGGCCTGACCTACGCTGGTGATGATGGCAAAACTGACATGGCTTCGCCGTTCATTACTATTACTGATATTCACCCCTTCGGGAGAGAATAGCTCAAACAGCACAAACAAAACGGGCAGTAAATGTACCAGGTGCATTTACCGCAAAAGCACGGCACTGGCGACGCTGGCCGCGCGTCTTCGGCGTACGCTTCATCGCTCTACGGCAGCGTCGGGACGTGGCAGCTCCGCCGCGCCGAGTGGAAGTACCAGGGGAATCCACTCAAGCGGTGGTTGGAGAGGCGTGAAGAGAGACAAAGGAAACCCCCTATTCTCTGGCGGCAGGGAATAGGGGGTGTGCTTTGGTGTGGAGGGGCTAACGTAAGCATCACCCGCCGCCCAGGCTGCGACGAACGGCGCTCGCGCCCCGAAGAGCGATGACCACGCGAAAGTAGCCTTGGAACTCGCGGCGTATGGGCGGTCGGGTGCATGCAGTGTTAGCCTGCCCCTAACATTTTATCCTGATAGAATTATCAAGGGTATCCTCTGAAGTGTTAGCCAAACCCTCTGTGTATAGGTTCTGGACATTGGAACAAGGAAAGATAGAGGCTCTCTGGTTGCTAGATTGTTCGATTGTCATACGTCCACCCCAACTCAACATTCGGGTAATCCTCGATGACCATACCGGCAACATGCCGCCGTGATTTGACCATCGATCCGTCTGGCCGCACGATACACGCTGATAACGGCGAATAGCGGGTTGATGAGTTACTGGCAGAAATCCACATCTGATGATCAGCCGCACGGACGATGAGTATGGCACGCATCAGATCTTTGATACTGGTGACGTGACGATTGCCTGCATTATGAAAGGAATGGAACAGAAGCCTCACGCCCCTATTTCGATAGACCTCGTAGAGGGCCGGATAGCAGTTATCGTAGCAGATCAAAAACCCACACGTCACTCCGTTGATGTGGATGACCAATGGTTCATGCCCAGGGCTGTAATAATCCTTTTCCCGACGATATAGCCGTTGTTTGTCATAACTTCCAACGATCACGCCAGTGTTCGAAATCACATGCACACAATTCCGTGGCAATTGGCCGTCGATCTGGCGTGTTGACCCTAAGATCACCCACAGATTGAGTGATCCTGCGAGTGCACAAATGGTCCGCGTGTGATAATCGAGAAGATTCCAAGCGTAGTTGTTGAACGATTCAATGTGTGTCGGCCCATATCCTGAAAGGGCTGTCTCAGGAAAGTGAATCACGTGAACCCCGCTCGTCGCCGCTTCCTGCATCTGTACCCGGATGTATCGTCCATTACGAGCAATATTGCCGGAAACAGGGAATTGCGATGCTGCTATTCGAAGCAATGGTGTCATAATATCCCAATCTCACCGCGAGGCAGGCTAACGACCTGGGCGTAACCCGCCGCGCCGACTGCGTGGAAATCACTTTCGCTAAAAATCTAGCTGCAAAGCGCGTTTCGCCGCCGCTAGCACGCGCGCCAGCGCGGTCGGGTTGACGCCCTTGTTAGGCGGCTCGACTTGGTATGTAACTACTCTATACCACTAACTGGCTATTCATTTGCTGGCATCAGCGCGATATCAAACGGCGTCGTAACACCATCTCTCACTGTAACCTCTGAAGTAAGTGTGCCCACACCTGTTTTCGTTGCTGTTATTCGGTGCTCTCCTACTGGCACATCCGAAACCTCATAGTTGCCATCTTCATCAGTTAGCACCGATATGCCCGCGACCTCAACTGTAGCGGACTTGATTGGTACCCCATCAGCATCCACAACTCTTCCACTTATACTGCCCGTTGTTGTCCCACACGAACTGAGTACAACAAGCATCACAACAAGTACGCCAACCAATACATATATTCTCTTCATAATCCTCCCCATTTCGTTGTTTCTTTACTCTCAGCAACATTTGTCTTGCGCCGCCTAACGGCCGGGGTTCAGGCGCGCGGCGGGTGCGGCGTAGTACCTTCAATAGCAAACCTGTTTGTGCGCGTGGCTCCTGCGCTGGAAGGCGGCGAAGCCGCGTCGCCTGCAACCGATGTTGGGCGGCTTTTACCTACGTAACCAAACCATTAAAACTGCCAAGATGCCAAGTAAAATAGTTGCTGAGACATAGTTGGCGGCAAATACTCTTTTTGTAAACTTTGGTATCTCTGCTTCAGGGGGTTTGTTCCAACGGACTGGAAATAGTATCATTTCGCCAGTAGGGTCAAAATATCCTTTATCAAAACAGTGCATTATCTGTTCCATTTTCAGGATTACTTGCCCATTTTCTCCTTGCCACCGGCGAGTTCTCTGTTGCCAAATGACAGAAAACATAACGAATGCAATCAGGGCTATTGAGACAACTAATTTGCTTCCGAATTGAGATGCCCATATAGGGTCTTTTGATGGTTCGACAATTAGTAATGCTCCAATTAAAGCCATAAGTATACCGCTTGTCCAACTAAAAATCTTGTCTTGGCGGTCTCTCAAAAAATTTACTTCTTCTTTAATTTGATTATTGAGGTGAAGAAGCAAGTTCAACTTTTCTGTTTCACCTAAATTTTCCATTAAGATATTTCCTCTCGAGACATTGCCAGTTTTTCAAAACCGTTTTTTATTTCAAGCGAGAGCATTTCTATTGCACCCATTGGTGTAGCGGCGTCATTTGTTCCTAATCGCTCTAATGCCTGTGCAACTTTGTTAAGCGCATGAGCAATAGCGAAAAGTCCGTCAACAACATTGGCACTTTCAAAATTGCTGTCAGATTCATTTGGCGAAACAAGAGTCTCTAAAATTGCTTCTGCTACTTGGTCTTTTGTAGTCACTGTATTTTCCTTTCTGGGCTTGCCGCCCAACTATGTATTATACGGAAACTTTTTCGTATAAGCCCCTGATCCAATTTCCGTAAAATGTGCTCCTGTGTGGTCTTATCCAGAATTTTTTCCGTATAATATCCCTACTGTGGTACTTGGGCGGAATATTGTGGTGTGCGAAAATACCGACTGAATGCACTGGATTCTCTACAAATTATAAGCGCACTTTGCAACCGTGTCAATTTGCGTAAACTTTCCAAGTATATGCATTTTAGCGCATCTAGCAGCAACTTCTTCTTTACGCAGTACGATTTACGCAGTACGCTGTATCCACCCACATTTGTCTCTCTCCCAAAACAGACTACAATCCACCTTGAGGTAACGATGCCCAAAGTGCTGGTAATCCACACCAAACTAACCCCGCCCCGCCTGCCCCGGCGCGTGCTCCAACGCCCGCGCCTGACCACGCGCCTGCTGGAGGCGCTCGACTATCGTCTCACCATCCTCCAGGCGGGGACAGGCTACGGCAAGAGCACGGCGCTGGCTGCGCGTCTTCGGCATACGCTTCATCGCTCTACGGCATCGTCGGGACATGGCAGCTCCGCCGCGCGGGGTGGAGGTACGAGGGGAATCCACTCAAGCGGTGGGTGGGGAAACAGCGTGAAACGTGAAACGTGATGCGTGAAGAGAGAAGTGCGTTTTTGTAAAAGCACCGCCCCCTATTTCCTGGGACGGGAATAGGGGGCGGTGGGGTAGAAATAGATGATAATGGCAGAGTCTATGTCCATGCAAGAGAACGATCCCTGGCGCAGAAGAAGAAAGGCCACTACAAAATAGACAAAATCCTACTTACTCTTTCGGATAAGCCATCTCAAGAGGATTCTGCCTGCCAAAACAAGCCATAGCAGCAGGTTGCCCTCGCGGCAACCGCAAAGCATCAACCAACTCACCTATTGCACGCAAAAACGCTGGTGATAGTTGAATATAATTTTGACCGTCAATCTTAGTGTACCAAGGCCCACCAGCATACATAAAATTCGAGCTGTTAGTCACCAACTCCAGGTTTGTACCATCCTCGAAGCCTATATAAACAGTCCAGTCTGGCATATTGTCATCGCACGGTTGTAAAGTAAACTGAGACTCGACAGGTACTAAGTCAGTTAAGGCAAGAGAAAGCGATTGAACCACGCTTGCCTCCACAGTCAAATTCAAATCGCTCAATATCTGAACATTATAATCCACTGGGTCTTCTAGCATTTCCCACCCTCCATAGTCATCATTAACCTGAATTACGGTGAGGCGTTGTTCTGCTGATAACACAGTGTCCGGTAGAGGTTCTTCACCAAAATACCAATAAGCTACAGTTATGTAAGGAATGGTATTAGCATCCGCTATTCTAGCTGTATAACTCACAGGAACACCCATCCCCCCCCACCAATAGTCTATCTGAACTTCAACAATTGCCCGCTGTACGAAGGGAGGAGTTTCAACTAGAGGTAGTGCAGAGAAATAGGTAGAGAAGAGGGGTTCTACCAATGCAAACCCCGGATTACGCACAACTGCTTGAGCATAAGCCCGTGTGGCAGCTTCAGGTAAAGACTCACGAGATTGTGTGCGTTTTGCATAAATAGTCGCAAGCACAGCCCAATCACACGCTGATACCAAATCATAGGCACCGGGTAACTCTTCTATTTTTATCCGCTGTGGATACCGCTGTTCAGCGAGATCCTCTATGTTACAGGTCTGCACGGCCATGATTTGTTCTTCAGTAAGTGGAGTAAGCGGCCAGGGCTTAGGAAACAACTTTGCATACGATTCAATCTCTACTATAGGAATAGGCGTCCGAGTAGGAGGAAGTGTCAGCGCTGGAGTTGGTGTTAGAACAGGAATAGGCGTTTCTGTAACAGCAGCAACAACAGTAGAAGATTGCCTTACCGCAGATAATGTGGCCGGTCGTGGAGAAGCAGCTAATGCTTCATCAGTACCCTGTGTTTCAAAAGTTACATCTCCAATAGGGGAAGAACAAGCCGTCAGCAAGCAAATAATCAACATTATTGCCTTAGTGCTTATTTTCATAAAATCGCCTCGAGTCTGTAAACATTCGTGCATTCGTGTAAGTATTCGTGGACGGCCCGCAAACTATCGCACAGACCTTGCTCTTTTTCTGATTATACGCGCACCTGAATCCAGGGTCAAGCGCGCCATCGCTGTGGCGCGGGACGAGCAAAAGCCGTCCTCGAATTGGGTCACGAAACCACGAATTTGCCTTGTCTGGTAAATATTCGTGCATTCGTGTATACATTCGTGGACGGCCTCGCAAACTATCGCACAGACCATGCTCTTTTTCTGATTATACGCGCACTCGAATCCAGGGGCAAGCGTGCCATCGCTTTGGCGCGGGGAGGGGCAAAGGCCGTCCTCGAATTGGGCCACATAAGATGCTTCACAACGGTTGTCCCAATCCGGCCTCATATTCCTGGTCAACCTCAGTCAACAGTACATCGAGACGCCCCGCGTTTAAGTCTTTTTCAATCTGCTTATCCCACATTTGAGCCACATAATTCTCAAACCACGTCCTTAATTCACCAAAATCTGAGGGCGGTAGTTGCATGATCGCCATTTCTATTTCTTTGATGCTCATAGTATGTTGACCCTCCCTTATAATAAACCTTACTTATCGCTGCTTAACCCAGGCCAGCAGCTTTATCCACAACATTAGACATCCCATCATTACAGGGCTAGCCACAGTAGCAATCACGATAAAACTCACGTTAAGCTTCACACAGCGGGACATTATCCCTATAAGTAGCTGCTTCTCAGCGCCTTCATAATGTCCACATAAAGTTCTCAGGATACCATACACACAGGCTCCCATCACCAAAGCGACTAAAAAAACGCCTATCCCATTCGCAACGAATGAAGATGTGAACATTTCGTGCTTGACTTCCACCAAGATTACAATTCCAGCCAAAATAAGCACGACACGGAGGAAACGAGGAGCAAATACTGCACTCGCAACAACTGCAATAGCACACAACAAAGCTATCCCCAACATCCGAAGCAAAGCCAGGCCATACCATACAGTAGCTCGAGAGCATCCGTATTTCACGCAAGTCTTGTATAATTGCTTTTGCACTCACGTTCTCCAAAAACAGTGATAGCACACATTAGCCAGGCAGGTCTTCGCCGGTTGATTTGCGCTGTTGAAACGCCAACGCTTGGCGACTGATTTCCTCTCCGCTCAAATCCGCAAAAAGATTCTGTCGCCATTGAGTATAATCGAACTTTTCCCGTTGGATCAATGCAATGAACCGTTCCGCTTCCACCAGGCCCAAATAGCGGGACAGAATTTCAAATCCCAACACTTTAATCTCGACGTCCATTCTCGTTGTTCCAGCACAGAACTCCCAAAAGTCTCGATGTGAAACGCAATGGCCGACTTAACATCGGCTAACGCATCCTCGTAGGTATCCCCCTCACCGATAACCACACCGCGCAGGTCGAGAAGATAGGCCACATAGCCATCAGCATGTTTTTCTACCGCAATTTTGAACCACCTGAACATCTCATGCTCCTTTCAGTGTCCAACCCAACCGCTGCAAAAGTAGGCGATACCGTTTGAATGGTGTCTCTTCTCCTAATTATATGCGGACTTGAATCCAGGATCAAACGCGCCATCGCTTTGGCGCGGGGAGGGCAAAGGCCGTCGTCAATAGCAGACACACACGCCCCGCTCATAAGCGGGGCGTGTGTTTGTCGGAAATAGGACTACAAGGCCTCTGTGGAGGTTAGCGTTTCGGGCGGAGCGTTCAGCGCCTTAGCCAGCGCGGATAAAACGTCCAAAGGCGCTGCGCGCTCATTGGTCTCCAGCTGGGATAGATAGGAGAGCGTAATCCCTGCATTTGCGGCGAGCTCTTGTCGAGACAGGCCGCGATGTTGACGCCAGACCTGGATGGGGTTTTCTCCATCCAGGATAGCGTGTACGACTTCACTGGGAACCAGAGCTTCGTCTCCGCGCGCTATCGCTGCCTTCGACGTGTCATAATCTTGCACATCTTGCAACATTTGCCACTAACTCCACTTTTTCCCGAATGCGCTGCGCTATATTACGGGGCATCTTCAGCAAAGATTTGGCAGCCTGGGTCGTGTAGACAATCTTGTACATGCTTCTATAGTAACATAAGGTTGTTTAATTTTCAAGATGCACATTCATTGCTCTGGCGCGGGGAGGGGCAAAGGCCGTCCTCGAATTGGGCCACGAAACCACGAATTTGCCTTGTCTGGTAAATATTCGTGTATTCGTGTATACATTCGCGGACGGCCTGCACCCGCTGCCAGGTGCATCTATCTTGGCGATTGATGCGCCAACGCATAAAGCCGCAAGGCGGCGGTTAGCGATTGTTGGTAACGATCCCCTTGGGCTTTGAACCATTCCCATATTTCAGGTTCTACCTCAACCGTGATTTGGACTTTAGATTGGGGCATTCGCCAGTGCGCCGTGGCAAAAAACGCTTCGGTCAATGGGGGAATTTCAGAAGTATCAATCATGTCATCCGTTAGCGCGTCAAGTTCTTTCAAATTTGTTGCGGTACACATAATTGCTCCCTACACAAAAGCAGTGCGGAGTTATTTCCACTAACATAACCATTATATGCGAACTCGAATCCAGGGTCAAGCGCGCCATCGCTTTGGCGCGGGAAGGGCAAAGGCCGTCCTCGAATTGGGTCACGAAACACGAATGTATCCTGGCTGGCAAACATTCGGGGACGTACAAACCATCCACCCACAACCCCCATCAACAGACAACGTAGCCGCGTCACCGCCCAGCGAATGAATTCGCTGGCTGCTATACAAAGTCGGCTCATGAAAATTAAAAAAATAAACCGGAAATAAAACCATTTGCAAGAATCACTCTTTAAAAATTTACAAATTGAGAATTTTGCCCCACCCCCTTGCCCCCTCCCCACGCCGCTGTGCGGCGCGGGGAGGGGGAGAAAACAACGGTTTTTTTGGGCGGCGGCAAAGCCGCCGCCC